>ENA-UERM01000109-UERM01000109.1-human-gut-metagenome-genome-assembly--contig:-NODE-109-length-71890-cov-16.378135_pt1 | contig 71890 bp, 68 predicted proteins | sample MGYA00242983_ERZ507983 | MGnify/ENA primary metagenome ERZ507983 (study PRJEB26167, sample SAMN06115432) | human gut metagenome | host: Homo sapiens | place: China:Shanxi | collected 2015-04-29...
GACAAGCCTGATTCACAAGCTTATCGCTCTTAATTATCATAGAAGAATCTTATTTACAGAGATTTTCTCATACTCTCAATAAATCATTGAACGATTTAAGACCTTGAAGCTTTTACGCACATTCTTTCTGTTGCCAAAGCTTCAAGGTCTATTTATATTCAGGCTAATTCCCACTGTGCTGTAACCGCAGACACGAGAATAAACCTTTGTACCATACTATACTCCTTGCGTTTCCGGGCTCTGCGGCAAATTTCATTTTGTACCTGTACCCAGATTTCCCGGGAGATGATTGGCTTGTGGTGATTTGGAATATAATATCTGGGCAGCTCCCCATTATTTTCAACGGGTCTGTGGTTCAGATAATCTTTTGTGTAAGTCTTCTGGATCAGCAGATCCCCAATATATTTTTCATTTTGTAAAATACATAACACGCTAGTAGTACACCATTCCTTGCCATTTACAGTCTTGATACCACGTTGGTTCAGTTCTACAGAAATCCCGTGAGCGGAGCATCCCCGCAGATATTTTCTGTAAATATAGCGCACGATTTTTGCCTGGTCGGAATTAATTACCCATTTTCCATTATTTCCCATATCATATCCTAACATACGTTTCAGGTTGATCTGTGGTACACCATTCCGGAATTTTTTTCGTAACCCCCAGCGGATGTTTTCAGCAATGGAATAACTTTCATTTTGGGCCAGAGCCGCCATGGTTGTTAAAATGAAATCATATTTCCGGTTCAGGGTATACATATTTTCCTTTTGAAAATAAACACCAACGGATGGCTGCAAATTGCGCAGCTCCTGTATACAATTTAAGGTATCGACTGTATTACGTGCAAACCGTGAAAGGGATTTTGTCAAAATGTGATCGATCTTTCCGGCTTTTGCATCCTCGATCATCTGGTTAAATCCCTGGCGTCGTGTACGGCTTGTACCGGACCGGTTTTCATCTACATAAATCTCAACAAGTTCCCAGTCGGGATTGTTAGTAATAACACTTTTGAAATAAGAGATCTGAGAAGTAAATGATCCCTGCTGACTTTCTTCACCGGTTGATACTCTGCAGTATGCGGCTACCCGAAGTTTTCTGATCTGTTTTGCTGTTTCAGGCCGGCGCATATCCTGTTCAAAAGCCGGGATCATTTTTACAGCTGAATTTTCCGTTTTCAACTGAGAATTACTTATGACTTTCTTTGCCGTTTTGGATATGATAATCTTATGCATGTGTTATATTTCCCCCTGTATTTCTCAAAATAACTTTTGTATAAACATCATCAAACCAGTGTATCGTATATTTGGACTTAGAATGGATCGTAATATCCAGGAACAATGCTTTAAAATACATATCTGTAGCTCCAAGCAGAAATTTTCTTGTTCGGGTTCGCCCCTGTGGTAAAGACTGGAGCCATTGCAGTGCTTTTGCTCTAAGTTCAAAGTCCGGCTCCAGTTCCTCCCAATAATTTTCCAGGTGGTCCAGCTTGGCGGAAATAGACTTGTATTCCCGTTTGTTTTTCCGGAGTTTTTTTCTTAAATCAAGGATCGTCTGCTTTTGCCTGGCAATTTCGGAAGCGTTCATTGTTTTGCTATTCAGGCAAGCTGCTTTTATGTGTTCGATCTCTTCCAGATCAGCATCGATTGCTTTATCGATATCTGCAAGCTGTCCTTTATAAGTGCTTCGGTCCCGTTCTACATAATCATCATTCAAGACTTTTTCCAATCGGGGAACTGCATTCTTTAAAAGTTTTCGTGCAGCTTTCTTTACAATATATGTAATTTCTTCTTCTGTAAAAGATTTGGCATGGCATATTTGCAGTCCATTTGTCTTTCTTGTAGAAGGACAATACCATACGAGATGGTCATTTCTGGTAGCCATACAATAAAACCGTCCACATTCACCACAGATCAGTCTTTTTGAAAATGGATTGGTTTCATTTTTGTTGTGTTTTATTTTTTTAAGGGATTTTTGCCTTAAAACGGCGTGAACTTCTTCGTATAATGTGCGATCAATAATAGGGGTGTGATGGTTTTTAATATAATACTGTGGAAGCTGTCCTTTATTGGCTTTTACTTCATGAGTCAGATAGTTTATCGTATATTTTTTTTGTGTCAGTACATCTCCAACATATCGTTCATTACGGACCATGCGTGAGATCTGCCCGGAATTCCATCCGGCATCTAATTGACTGTAAAGCTGTCCTTTTCGGGAATGTAATATTCGTTTTCGTTTATAATCATTGTACGGGGCGGGGATCTTCTGTTGATTTAACCATCTGGCAATTTCTGAGTAGCTTTGGCCATCCGCAACTTTTCGGAAGATAAATTGGACTACCCTGGCTTCTTCCTCAACCACTTCAACTTCTCTGTACTTATAGCCGGTTTCATTACATATCCAGTTTCCGCTAAAACGATATCCATATAGTTTAACATTTCGTACATCCCCCTGGCTGTTCCGCATTTTATTACCTTCCATAATATTACTGGAAATGCTGCGGCTTTCTTCCTGGGCAAATGCACCAAGTACGGACAGGATAAATTCATTTTTCAGTTCCGCAGAGTCAAGATTTTCTTTTTCAAAGAAAACGGTTACCTGACAATTACGCAGTAAAAACAGGGCGGAAGAAAAGTCAGCCGTATTACGGGCAAAACGGGAAATGGACTTACATAAGATACGGTCGATTTTTCCCTCCTGGCAATGGCGGATCAACCGGCAAAAACCTACCCTTTTCTCTTTGCTCGTACCGGAAATACCATAGTCAGAATAAATTCCTACTAGTTTCCACAGAGGATTACTTTCAATGATCTGCTGAAAATATTGTTCCTGCACTGCGTAGGAATTTTCCTGATCCTGCAGGTCTGTTGAAACACGGATGTAGGCTGCAACCTTAAGCCTTGGAAGCGTTTTGTCATCATCCTGCCTGGTTGCATTTAAAATATAATTCTCATCAAATTCAGGACGATTCTCATGTTCTGTGGGAATGGGAAACAACCCCTTTCATTTGCTTTTAATTAGATTGTCCCCAGTATAACATTTTTTCCCATAAGAGTCCCGGACTTACGGTGCTGTATCGTTTATAGGCACTGATAAAATTAGGCAATTCCCTGTGGGTTTTGCGGCAGCTTCTGCATATAAGGACCCGCAAGATCAATGTAGTTCCGTCAGGATCTTCAAAGGTTCTGACTTTTCTACGACAGGTTCCATGGACATACATTTTTCTCCCACAATCTGGACAACAGGATATTTCTTCGCCATAGGTATATATAAAACCATTCTTTTTATAGGGATGGTATTTTTCAATACGCACCATGTTTTACTTGCTTCCTTTTGATATTGTCAGGTATAATGACTACCATTTTCACTTTATTATTCATGCAGTTCCAATGGCAGACCGTCCGGATCCTGGAAGAAGGTCATTATCTTGCCTGTGTAAGCATCTACACGTATTGGCTCACAATCAATACCAACTTCTGCCAGTTCTTTTACCGTCTGTTCAACACTCTCCACGCAAAAAGCCAGATGGCGAAGGCCACATGCCTCCGGACGATTCACACGCTTTGGCGGATCCGGTTCTGCGAAGATTTCCAATTCTGTATACTCATTCACTCGCAAATCCAGTTTCCAGTCGTTGCGTTCCGGACGGTAGTTTTCACGGATAATTGGAAAATTTAGTTTGTTTACATAGAAATCTTTGGCAGTTTCGTAGTTGGAAACGATGATGGCAATGTGGTGGATTTTGGATAGGGTCATTTTTAGGGGCTCCTTTAAGGATATTTTTGTTGGGAACTGTATGATGGGGTTAAAATATGCCGTGTGGACATCTGAAAAGCAGGTTGTTCAATTGTCAAGCGGCCTTTTCGAATCTGTTTGACAAGCGTTCTAATTTCCGCTAATTCTTCACGTTCATAAATCATATCCTGTACTGCTTTGCACAAATTAATTTCCCCCTTTCCTTCTGGAACAAAAATAGGTGTATTGGTAATGTCGCGTATCACTCTTGCGGAATCATTTTCCATAATCATATTTGGGTTAGCAGCTAAAAATTCCGATAGCTCATCCTTACTTTTTGAATACTTAATGTAACCTAATACTTTACCTAATGTGGAAGAAAATTTTTTCAAATCTTCAGCATGAAGTTTATAGGGATCAATCAAAAAAATGCGATAATCCTGAATAAATTCTAACAATTGTTCATCTTCCAAATCCATCATTTCTCGAAGCGAAAGCGGGCCATCCCATTCTTTTGCTCCAAAATGGATTACAAGAGTAATCACTGGGCGAATTCTATCTTCCTTGTAAAACCCAGAAAGATACTCTTCTCTATTATGCCCACTATAATTGCCTCGATAATAAGGAGAACACAAAATGAAAGCACATAAATATTGGTCACTTGGCGCACTTGCCTGTATGGCAGGATGCTTCTACACAGGCTGCAAGAAACTAATGCAGGCACACAAGTATTTCGCTTGTGGCTCTCTGGTCTGCATGGGCATGGCAATTTACCCGGCCACAAAATTGCACCGAAGAAGAAAAAAACTGAAAAGCCTGAAAAATAAGAACACACGCCCTCGCCGTAACAAGCGAGGGATTTTTTGAACTCCAGGAGTTCACTTTATTTCCGTTATAAACTATATGTTACATACCGTAGACTTCCATCATGAGTCGTATCCCGACTTTCAGACCTTCCTCAAAAGCAGCCTTCTCCCATGCACAGCACACCGTTCCCTGCCGGTCCATGATCTTCTCCCAGAGAGGAATCTTATCGCCGACATAGTCATCTACTAGCCTATCCATACCTCCCAAGCCACGCAGCCATTCTTCCAGTTCCTTTTCTTTTTCCTTTGCTGCTTTTCCGGTAACTGTGTTTTTCTCTACTGGGTTGTTCTCTGTATAATGCTCGTAGATCAGATCCAGCAAATTCTCCACTGGCGGGTAGTACTCTGGTTTCGTTTTCTTAATGTAGTCTTCTAGCAGCTCCTTCAATTTTTCTATAAAGCTACCATCCTTCCCAACTGAGATTCATTTCCTCAGTTACGGCACATATTACCGCACACTTTTGTACATAGCAACCTATTTTTTGCGGTCTTTCGGATGGCCCATCTTCTCCTTCACTTCATCTGGCATGTCGATTAGTCCGAACCGATAGAACATACCGTAAATATAAGTCACTCCCCGGATATCTCCCAGAGCTTTCGGGCGGTCTACCGCTTCTCCTACCTTTTTAATATTACGTAGTGCCAGAAGCACCGAACTCCACGCCAAGCTTTTACTCTTCTCCCGACGGTCGATCCACAGCTCTTTTGTGTACTCGCCATTCCTGCCTTTTCGTATTTCATAGGTAAAGGGTAAGCCGGAATAGGTTTTAAAGCGCACACCTGAATAAAGCAAGACCGTCTCCCACAGGTGCTCCTCTGTTGGCTCTGATCTCAGTTTTCTTACTGCTCTATATCTTCGCCTCCGCTTTGCTCCAACACTAATTTTTTCTTTATCTGCTGTACTCGGAAAGTACACGCCTTTCTGATATGGTAGGTACGAGGTAACGGAGGCTTTGGAGAGTTGTAGAGTATTTACGGTTGAGAGGATGGCTTCTTTATAGTTCTGTGTTTCTCGATAATCCTCAAAGGTATCCTGTACCTTCTCCGCCACATCCGATTCATACACACCAGCCGTGATGAGCAGCTTTCTTACTTTGATTGGATTCAGAGTTAGCGCATCTGCAATGGATCGGAGGGAGCAGTCCTCCTCATAAAGAGCCACAGCCGCATCCATCTGCTCTTTCAGATTCTCCCCTGCATCATACTCAGGCTTCAACTTCTTCCGGCCACCGCCGGGCTTCCGAGGTTTATATGCTCTTTTCTCTCCCATAATCATTCGTGCAGTTCCAGCGGCAGTCCATCCGGGTCATGGAAGAAAGTCATCTTCTTGCCGGTGTAATCGTCAACCCGGATCGGCTCACATTCTATACCTAATTCTCTCACCGTCTGCTCCACGCTATCAACGCAGAAAGCAAGATGGCGTAGACCACAGGCCTCCGGGCGGTTTACACGCTTCGGAGGATTTTCCTCAGCGAAAATCTCCAGCTCCGTGTATTCATTGACACGAAGATCCAGCTTCCAGTCCTTTCGCTCCGGACGGTAGTTCTCTCTAATAACAGAGAATCCCAGCTTGTTCACATAGAAATCCTTTGCGGCTTCGTAGTCAGATACGATGATTGCGATGTGGTGTATTTTTGATAAATTCATTTTTCTTACGCTCCATTTCTTTTATTTCCGTTGCAAACTATACATCAACCTTCAAAAATTACCGTGTGAACTCCTGGAGTTCAGTTTGTCCACACGGCCGATCTTATTTCAATTTTTCGAGGATCTCATCCGCACTCATGCCGCTTGCCAGCAGCTTCTTCAGCACAGCCTCGGCTTCAGCCTTCTTAGCTTCTTCAGCGGCCTTAGCATCTGCCTTGGCCTTCTTCGCTTCCAAAGTTGCCACTTCTTTTTCGGCCTTCTTCAAAGTAGTCTTCTTCTCTTTCAGGTCAGCCTTCAAAGTGTCAATGTTGGCGGTGATGGATGCGATTTCAGTATTCAGAGACGCAATAGTTTCCTGCTTCTCTGCGATCTGGGATGCGTAGTCCTTGGTGATATTGGTTTTAGGACGGTTTTTGCTGCCCTTCGTTCTGGGCATGGTAATAACCTCTTTCCTTTTATCTCATTCAATTCTTCTTTGCAAAAATATGGACAGCCTCGTCTACCGTAATGTTTCTTGAAACATTATCAAAACATGCCATCTTAGTTTCTGAAAGGAAGTTATATTTTGAAACTTTTTGTTCTGTCGCACCCAGTTTAAATATATAAGTTGTTTCTCCAAACCAAGTTACACATCCACACAGCACCCAGTTTTCATTTTCAGGATACCACATGTATCCCACAACATGAGCAGAATCATTAGGAACACTGACCGATGATACTGGGCCTTGAGAATACCTAAACCATAAATCGTTCGACCACGTGCCATATCTGATATAATTTCTGATGTCATCAAATTGGCTAGAAAGTACGAAATCTTTTCCCTTGGAGTAGCACAAATAATTAAACACTGTCTTTGCACAAGTCCGCCTTACAATTGAATCGATGGACACACAGATTTTTGTTGTAAAACTCTCTCCATCATAAAGATCCTTTACACCAACATCTTCGTACTTATAGTCGGAACTCAGATATCCTTTTTCTTTTAAATATGGCGTTGCATCTTCTTGTGTTATTCCAACAGTCACAATTCCAGCCTTTTTCCCTTTTAGATAATCCAGTATTTCTGTTGAAGCGACCGGTAAGGAATCTGGCTCAAAATAATCATATTCATCTTCTCGTTCTTTTAACTGTATTCCAATTTTAGGGAGTATATTGAAATGAATTCTTTCCAGATTTTGGTTGTCTACTACCGGAATAAACTCTAATCCCTTAAAGATGCCCTCTGTTCCATAAAACCTAGTGCGGTCTCTACGCATTGTTCTTCCATCTGACATCTCTCGACCATGCTGCATTCTAAGAAAGCTCTCTATAGAATTCAGGCCAATTTTATCTTCAAGTTCTCTACTAAAATAAGAATTACATTCTTCGCATACTTCATAATTGCTCAAAACATACCCATTTTGATAGGTGCCCATCATTCTGGGTACAACATGCTCACGGTTAAACGCCGTTTCATCTTTTTCTTGCAAGCAATATATACATTTGTGTTTTGCCATTGAGTGAACATCCTCCCTATCTTACATAGCATGCTTTTCTCACATCTCAGCCGATCATCGAATTCCTGATTCTTAGATCGTTGCCTGCTGCTCACCACGGAGAGGTGTGTGATTATCAGAGCAGCGTAGGGAGCTACCCGCTCCCAGTATATCACAATTTCATCCAGTTTTACAGACGCTTTCTTGCCTTCATCGCTATATAGTACATTAAGCCGCCCAGCGCTCCACCCACTGTGTTATAGAAGATGTCTGATAGCTGGAATGTACCAAGCCGTAGCAGTAACTGCAGCATCTCTATGCTTATCGAGAAGACGAACGCTATCTTTCCGCTATACCACAGTATTTTCTTCCAGCCGTTTCCAAGCTTCTCTCCGAACGTCCACATCACTACTGCTGAAAACGGCATCATCATGATTACGTTCTCGATGCACTCGATGGTCAGCTTCTGTTCGCCATTCACGGTCTCCCAGATGCCCCAGCCACCCATAATATCGGATAGCGGATTCATCCACAGCTGACGGTTTAGCAAAGTTCGGAACAGAACAAGTGAAGTCACAAAGGCCAAGAAGAATAGTTTTCTAAAGAACACTCTCTCTTTGAACTTCTGATACCAGGTCACTATGGCACTCTTCCAGCCTTTGCCGGCGTCTTGAGGCTCATACGCATACAGGTAGAAAAACATTGCCAGAAAGGACAGCAAGAGTGAAAATCCAAATGGCTCATACAGAGCAGTCAGGATGTTTGTGAGGATTTTGGCCAATACTTTTATTATTTCCATTACAGATCGCTGAACAGGTCAGCCTTGTACACACCGTTCTCCAGCATCTTCTTGAAGCTGTCCTTTACGGCTGCGACATCCTCATGGTAGGTCATTCCGTACCAGGTATCGTTCGTTTTCAGAACCTTCACAGACATCTTGTCCTGCTCCAACAGTTCACCGATAAAGATTGGAATCAGATACTCTGCTTTCAGCGGATTGCCCGGTACTTCCTTATCGAAGAACTCTTTGAAGCCTTCTTCCAGTACATCCAGAAAATCGGGAGTCAGGCCCCACATGTTCATGGATACCAGAGAATCAACATCAATCACTTTTCCGTCTGCTTCTGCCCCATCCGCTGTCTTTACGATATTCTTAGTCTCTACAACCTCAGTCAGATTATTCTGGTCGTCCATCTTGCAGATGCCACGGGTCACGCCACCATTATCAGACAACGTGTTCTTCAGCACAAAGCCCGCCATACAGGACTTGCCACCATTCACCAGATACTCATGGACGGCCTTAAATCCTTCCTTGCCATAGTAATCATCTGCATTGATGACGATAAACGGAGTCTTGATGACCTTCTTCGCTGCCAGCACAGCCTGACCGGTTCCCCAAGGTTTCGTGCGACCTTCCGGTAAATTTCCCGGAATATCGTTAATATCCTGAAAAGCATAGTCTACAGTTACATTGTGAGAAGAGCAAATGGAGGCAATACGATCACCGATGACATCTTTGAACTCTTTCTCGATATCCTTGCGGATGATAAATACTACATGATTGAAACCAGCCTCAATTGCATCATGAATAGAGTAATCCATGATGATGTGATTAGAAGCATCCACTGGCTCCAGCTGCTTAATACCCGTTCCGAAGCGGCTACCGATACCAGCAGCCATGATAAGTAATGTTGTGTTCATAACCTCTTCCTCCGTATAAATCTTTACTTAGCATTAATAAATTAATTCACTAGCCAAGCAACAACATCTCGAATAAAATCATCTGTATATAATCATATAACCTTGATACTTTAATGGAACGAAAATACGATCGGCCGTAATATATGCAATATCAGGATTTCCACTAGTATTAGCGGATAAAATAATGTGTGGGTCATGCAAATCGGTTATGTCCAATACTGTTAATTTCTTATCGTACGGATCATTTACTACCATAACCCCATCGTTCGCAATAACCTTTCCTTTTAGTTTTAGATTCTCTCCAAAAGTAGTTACTGAAAGATTGTTTAAATCATTCATTTTTGTTAGCTGGTCAATAGGAACTGTAGCAAATCCTCCTCCTGTTATTACAATCAAGTTATTATTATAAAAACACATTCCATTACGCTCATCATACACTGAATTACTTAATGTCGTAATTTCAGAAAGATCCGAACCATTAACGGTGTATATCCCTACTTCACGAGAATTTTCATAACCAATCGCATCTGTCACTCCATCTGAATTAATCATATTTCGAAAATACATACTGGCCGATGTAAAGCTTTCTAGCAAATCAAGTCCACCATCTAAAGAAGAAATGCCAAAAACGCTTAATCTTGTCCAGCCATCCTGTGCCAACATATTTTTTCCATCAGGAGTAATGTTTAACTGAGTAACAGTCTCATTTTTCAGTGTGCATTGATAGGAATTGGTCAATTGAAGTTGTCCGTTCTTGTCAATCAAATATACCTCAATGCCATAATTTCCCTCTGCAACATACAAATAGTTCCCCACTAATTTAAGATCTTGAACAGGACCCGAGGTATCCATAGAAAACAACTCATTGCCATCTATATCCCGTACATCAATTCCATTATTGCCACATCCTAAAAAGATATAACCGTTATATTCACATATTGCATTCACACAACTTCCCGTTGTTATAACTGAAGAGTTTAGTTTATACGTTTTAATTTCTTTAAAACTTTTAAAATACTCTCCGTCATTATCTTCCAATGTGCCCATATTAACTGTATCCTGATATTTAGATTCTGCAAAAGACATTTTATATAAACCAGTAGTTTGTCCAGCCAGATATACTGTTCCATCGTCAAATGCTATCTTTGCAAAAGTGTCATCTATATATTCTGCGGGATTATACGGAAAAATATATCTATCACTTTCATAATATGAGTATTTATCCGTCCCATTAGCAATGCGCACCTCAGCTGTACCCACTCTTTTAGGATTTGATACGTCAGAAATATCATATACAAACACTCCCGCATACGTACTGGATAAAAAAGCATAGTTGCCATTTATATATATTCCCCAACTATCATCAGCAGCATAATACAAGCGTCCATCTATTTTAGACGTTGAAATCCAAGTCGCTTTCTCACCTGAGATATCATACACTTCAAACCCATGGCCTGCTCCATAACCACCAGACTTCATAGAAGTATAGTTTCCAGCAGAATGGTGACCAGTCGCAATAAAAATCTTATTATCCACAACTTCTATTCCATATGGGTTTCCATCTGTGGAAATATTATATAATTCAACTGGTTTATTAGGATTGGATACATCAAATACAAATACTTTCTTTAGGTTCCAATTACTAATATAGAGTTTACTGCCTTCAATTGCGCATTCAATGCACTCTCCTCCTGTATATATAACTGAACATGTTACTGGTTTATTAATGTTTGATATGTCAACAATCTCCACGCCATAATATCTACTGCAAACGAATAGATACTGACCGTTCGATGAAATTCCTGTTTCCAAATCCATTCCGTCATAAGTAGATACGATTTTCGGATTAGCTACATCACTAACATCTACCAAATATACGTCATTCTCTCTAGCAGTAATTGCCAGTGTCTTCTCGTTTACCAAACACATGTGCACAGTATTACCTAGTCCTGATAACGTGCCAATAACCTCTCCGTTCTTTCCTTGAACCCTCAACTCATTTTTAAATAAAACGTAATTATAATCTCTCGAAATTATAATATCTCTACACGCAGTGCTATCTACATTCGAAAGTTGAAGTTCTTTACTTTCTCCCAGATTATATTGTCCATATTTACATGTTCTAATGTCGGAGGTGTCCATTTTATAAATACCGATATCGCCAATATATGTATTTTGGAAATCACCATCTAATGAAATACTTATCTTCCCAAGACTTGAAATAGGTAAATAAAACACACTTTTCTCTTTGTCAATAAAATATTTACTTGATTCTGTCCCAATGCAAACATTAATCGCTTCTGCAGTTTCTTCTGAATATGCTGAAAATACCAACATATTCAAATCATTATCGGAGTATTTTTCAACGTTGCCTTTGTCTAAAGAAAAATTCACGGTTGCATTATTCAAATAGCCAGATGTAAATCTTGCTATTTCTATCATTTTCTCCGTTGAAATCACTTCTTCCGCTTCACTATCGTCTAGGAAAGCGATATTATCTTGTGTTAAGATAATGTTGTATTGAGTTTCTATTTCCTTCTGCTTTTCTCGTTCTTCGCGAGCTATCTGCTCATATTTAGCTTGTTGTTCTTTTTCTTGTTTATCATTAATAAACAAGAGTGCGCCTAATGTTACAAAAGCCACTACGCCCAGAATAGCAAGTGCAAGATCAGGAAACTTTTTATGTCTTCTACTCCTTCTATACATGCAATCATCTCCTTCTACACTTTATCTTTTTCTTGACATAAATTTTGATATTACAGATTTAAAAAGTTTCCTATTAATCCAGAGATAACCAAGACTAATAATAGAAATTAAAATCCATCTCAGTATCCATGGTTTATTATATAGACCCATAAATATTGCACCTAAAATACACGTTACCAAGACAGACAAATACATAAATTTATCATCATATAAATGCAGCTTAAGTACATACCTACTAATAAAGTGGTGCAAAATCATCAAAACAAAATAGCAAAACAGCGTTGTGTAAGCTGCAGCCACAAAGCCGTAACGCTGTACGAATATATAATTTAATACAATATTAATACCAGCGGCCATAATAGTTCCAAAGGAAATATACCAAGTCTTCTTTAAATGCAGTTCAATATGCTCATAGTGTTGAAAAATATAACTACAAACAACACCTACAGTTACCGGAGGAACCACCCAAATTCCTTTCATATATGCGCTTCCTCCCAGCAAAGCGATTGCTTCTGGGGCTATCGCAATGCATCCAACACCAAACCAACATCCAAAAACAATTAGAGGTTTTACATTTTTACGAATTTCATCCTTTAGATTATCATTTAATGAATCGTGGAACCAAGGCAACCAAGCTTCATTCGCTGCATTAAGCACAATATTAATTAAAATTGCATAACTGTAAGCAAGACTATAAATACCGGTAAAATCGGCACCGCAAAATTTAGTTATAAAAATTCTGTCTGACTGTGCAAGGATATTTAATGAGATAGAATTAAGAATCAAAGGAACAGAAATTAACAATCCATATTTCCAATACTCTACTTTTACTTTAACATATCGTCTTTTAAACGAAAAAAACCAAACTCCGATTGCAAATAATACTGATGACACAACAGCTCCAAGTGATTTACCTAAAGCTCGATGCGACGGAATAAGCAAAACAAATATCAAGGAAAGAACCGTTGTTGCGACCGTTGTATAAATTGTAATCCAAATATTTCCTTTATAATTGTATTGATACTTAAATTTAGTCTGTGTTAACTGAACAGCTGGATATGCCAATAAATAAATGATCAAAGCAATCACTAATGCTTTATCCATCTCCAGCCAAACCGTGACCTGATCTAATAGCAAAAATGCTGCACCACCAAGAATTGAACAAAAAAGCAATGCCAATAGCATAACAGATGCAACATACTCTTCCAACTTCCCAGGAAAATCCAACTTTGCTCTTCCGACGCTATACCATAAATTAAGAGAACAAATAACATTCAGTACAGTAAACCATGTTGTAAATGTTGAAGATGCACCATATTCTGCTGTAGTCATCAAACGCGTAAACAATGGTGTGGTTATAATAAGAATAGCTTTAACAGAAATAGAAGAAATAGTATACCATACTCCAGACTTCAATGCTTGCTTGCCCCTATTTTCTTTGGTTATTGTTTCTTCCATTTTAACACCTCCCAATGATTTCTTGATAATCACGCTTCTGCTCTATTAGTTAAACATTGATTCTAAAACTTTCCAAGACTCAGTTCGCTTCTGTTCCAGTTTTTCCCACACAGTAGCATAATCAATTGGACTATCTTTTTCAATATTTTCAGCATTTCCCTCTCGATTTTCAATTTTTAATGATTTTGACAGTGAAATCATTCTCGACTTTTCTCCTCTGTTATAGAAGAAAACATTTTTTTTGAAATACAAAGAAAACAGCAACCCATGATAAGAAGCCGAAAATATAGTATCTGCCTTTGCAAACAATGTAATCCATTCTTTCACATTCGTTGGTCTAATTGTTTTTGTTCCTCTTATCGGTGTGTAGAAATTAATAAAATATGCCGGAATACCTTTCTTTTTCGCATACTCGATACCATCCGATATATTTCTTTTATCTGGATTCACCGCATATATAAGAACATATTTCCCTTTAGGGGCATACCCATCTAACACAAATTTATTCCAAAAGCTTGGCTCCCATAATACCGTAGGATCACAAGTAACTGTAGGTTTCTCGCCCATTAATTCTTCAATCCATTCTGATGCCAACTCTTCTCGAACAGAAATCTTATCAAATCTCTGTAGGAGTGGTTTAATCATATCATTCTCTTCCGATGTCCATTTTGTACCTATTGAAGATGAAAACGAATATCTTTTCTTATCATCAGATGTAAAATCCAAAAAATAAGTCATATCTCTGCCAGTAATATTTGTTCCCCATACAATATCACTACCAACAATAAAACCCTCATATACCTTATTGGCATTTACAATAGAGGTTTTATCGTATTCTGGACTCATCGATGTGTTTTCTTTGAGAAATTGCATGATCGAATTATATTTTTTCTTCTGAGCATTACCCCATATGAAATATTTTACAATCTGCTTTACCGATATGGATTCTACCAAGTCATTTGGTTTCTCTCTTCTAGTAATTGCATCGTTTCGATAGTCAATTAAATCGATATCTAATCCTAACTCGTGAAGTGCTTTATAAGTACTATATGTTTGTAAAAGAGATCCATAGTTTTGAGTGTTATGTATTGTTAACAGTCCTATTTTCACGTTTATTATCTCCTTAATTTTCTTCAATTAATTTATCTGTATTTGTAATAATCGACAATGTAATAAAAAGCAGAGCTTTCGTTGTCTGGACTTCCGTAAACATAATCATTAAGTAACCTATAAGAAAACATGAATAAAGTCTATTCAATTTTAGTGAAAAACACTTTTTGATTTTTTCTGCCACAACGCCAAACATAATCACAAAAAAAACAAATGAAACTATACCACCTTCATAAAGAGTATTTAAGATCTGATTGTGAGCAGATAACGTAGCTACACGATACTTAAATTCAACTAAAACGCCGCCTCCACCAGTTACACCATACCCAAATAAGGGTTGTTTCAAAAATGCTGCTATTGTGGATGCCCAGATGGTTGTTCTGTTATCAAAGCTTAAATCTTTATGCATCACATCTTCTAAAAGATATGAAAAGAACGGCAGCTTGTACTGAATGTTATAGACAACGATAAGGATAAAACCAATCGCATAAATGAGATAAATCGCATACATATTTAATTTAATATTTTTTCGCCTTACCAAGAACATCAGCGCATAAATAATAACAATTGCAAGCAAGCCTGTCGCAATTTTTTCTATAAAAAGGGTAAGTAGCCCTACAGCAAAGGACATTCTTGTAAATGAAGATAGTTTTTTTTCCTGCAGATAATCTACGATATGTGATAAAAGCAATTCCGTGAGAATAAATGGTGTAAATGCAATTCTCAAGCCTAAAAAATAATAATAGTTATCACTTGACTCGTTATATCCATACACTCCTAATCCTTGTGAAAATAAAATAAGTGTTATCAAGTTAATTAGCAAAAAAAAGAATAACACATTCCTAATTACAACAACTGCTTCAATTTTCTTCCTTTTTAACGCTACTTCGACAAACAGAGTTGCCGTCAACGCCTGAACAAAATAAACAATATAGCTTTTATATTCACTAGAACCAAGGTATGTTGAAATTCCCAATGATACATAAAAAGCAATCATTGCATAGGAATAAGCGTTAAATGATTTATTTTTTATCTCTTCAAGAATCAAAAACACAACTGCTATAGCTTCAATACCATTTATTGCCATACTTGCTGTATGATTTGTCTTGATATACGCAGACGATCCTGCAATCAAAGCAATAGTAATTATATACATGAATAAAGTACTTTTTCGAACTTTCATTTTCTATAAATCACCTTTCTGCAAAAGTCTCCAATACGGTTACGGAAACTACAGTCTCTTTTGCTGGTTTTAATTTATTGATATGTTTGATTGAGTTACCCTGTTCTAAGAACCCTAAAGGATAAATGCAGAAATATCTATATCGACACTCGACACCTTCTAAAAATCAATCTGCTTTCCACCCGATTATTTTGAATAGTATTAAACTCTATCAACCTCTTATCTTTCTAATTCTTACTATGTTTGTGTTAGTTTGTCGAAGCGATCAATTTATACAAATCACAAGAATTGTTGAATTTCTGTACATTCACTCTATGTATTTTTAAGATTTTGAATTTTTTAAGATTCTGTGTTTTCAACACGCGAATGTTCTCTAATTCTGAATCTTCAAATAAAAGTTCTCAACCATATGCGCAGTATCTTCAATATCATACCCTTCTTGTTTTAAGAGTTTCAAAGAATCCACTCTTTCCTTCCCTTTACATTCCATAATGTTCTTTGCCCAAATAGCGGCGTCCATATTTAATGACAAGAATTTTGATGTTGACGTAATATCAACTTCTCTCGTAATAGTATCCGCAAATACGCATGGCAAACCACTTGCCTGTGCCTCTATTCCTGTAACAGGTAACCCTTCATGAAGTGAAGGCATCACAAACACATCCATTGCCATATACATTTTTTCCATTTCTGAAGATGCCCCATAAAAAATTATGCGATCAGAAATTCCTAGACAGTTTGCCTCAGATTTAATGTCATCCAACAATTCTCCAACTCCAAACAAAATTAAAACAGCAGCAGCATCAATATCATAAATGTATTTAAAGATTTTCAAGAGAAATGTATGGTTTTTTTGTGTGGAGAATCTTCCAGCATGACCTATGACAAAATTATTTTCCACACCAAGAGATTTTCTTATTTTCTCCCGGATTTCACTTTGAAATTTAAATTTTGACAATTCAATACCATTTTTTAAGACACAATATTTTTTTTCTTTAATCACTTTTGATGGCAATAAAAATTTAGCAGCCTTCTCTGAACACCCCCAATATGAATTGCAGACAAATGGAATAAGAGGTTTTAGGCCCAAACACAAAAAACGAGCAAACCAATTAGAGCGATCTTCGAATCCTGCATTATGACTATGAATTGTTACATATTTTACTCCGCCAGCCCTTGCAGCCAATATATTAAATACCGCCATAGGTGTATCCGCATTATAATGTAGCACCTTAATCTTATTTTCTTTGCATACTTTTTTTATACGTAAAAGTCTAAAAATAAACCGTTTAGGCTGCCATTTTACAGCATCTGCACTAGCAACTAGTTTCTTGCTCCCCATCGCATATACTTCATCTTCACGAGGTTCTTTAATATCATGAAATACCAAATAATCAAAATTTAATTGTTCTCGATTAATTCGTTTTTGAATATTAATCATCATTGAAGTCACTCCACCAACCCTGAGTGGAGCAACAACAAGAACTCTCTTTTGCTTTTCATCGCTCATTATTGTTATTCTGCCTTTCCTTTATTGGACTCTACGTATTCCAGCAGCATCGTATATTTACAAATGGAATTATTTCTCAAACATAGATACAACTTCGCGCCCATATTTGAGAATCACCTTCTCGCATCTATGATAGTCATTCTAATAACGACTTCAAACTTATCTTTTTATTGAGGATATTTATCTTATATTCAGAACCTCTTCATAAATAGCACTCATTTGTCCATGTGAAACAGTAGCACTAAATTCTTCTGCCTTTTCAATACATTTGCTTTCCATTTTCTTACGCTGCCCACGACTTGATGCCAGTTCTATTTTTTTTGCAAACATATCTGCGTCATAGGGATCACTTAGATATCCCGTTTCTCCATCAACGATAAAATCCTTTACACCTTTCACGTTCGATCCAACAACAGGAATACCTGACGCTAACGCTTCAACACCAGCAAAGCAAAGTCCCTCTCTTAATGACGGTAGCACAAATACATCAGCACATTTTAAGATTTCCGGAACGTCACTTCTGAAACCTAGGAATTTCAAATTCACATGTAATTGCTCCGCTATTTCGAGAAGTTCGTTATAAATAGCACTATCGTTCATAACCTTTCCACAAATCACAAACACATAACTATTATCCAACTTAGATAACGCCTTAACTATAACTTTTTGATTCTTTCTTTTCGAAATTTCCCCAACAGTCAGCACCATCTTTTGTTCAGCAGTAATGCCAAGACTCTCCCGATATTCGTTTCTATTTATATTAACATGACGAAATTTTTCAGTATTAACACCTACTCCATTTATGTACACAGTATTCCTAGGGCTCAGTTTTTTCATCATATTAAAATCATCATGATTAATAGTAATAACCTTATCGCATAGTTTAGCGCATAACCATTCTGTAGTTCCATAGAATAGTTTACTTTTCCAACCGCTATCCTTAGAAAACGCCAATCCATGTGTTGTATAGATAATTTTCCCACCGTTTTTTCGATATTTTACTCCGAGGAGTCTTACGATTGCACCAACGATAGGAGAATGACAATGAATCAAATCAAAGTTTATATTATTTACTATATCCAGATATTGCCGAGCTGCAGATAATGTTTCTCGACTCAATGGACGATTAGGTGGAAAATCCACTTGATGGAAAATAATATTATATTTTGGAAATAGTTCCTCCGCCTTAAAGGTTACCATTGCCTTATGATTTGCAGCGCAGTGAACTTCATATCCCAGTTCCTGCAACATTTTTGCATCTGATAGCAAAAAACCTTTTATAAAGCCACTTGTCGAGGCTACAATTAACACTTTTTTCATATTTCTTCCTTTTGTATAGTTCTAATTGGATCATATAACCATCATCTATTACAGCTAATAGTCTGATACTAAATTCATCCAAGCACAACGCTACCTTTTATTATCTATCTTGATTGACTAATTACTTAATACCGCAAAAAGCCTTATCCAAGTACATATTTGTATCACATTTTAAATTTATTAGTTTATCTTTTACTACATCCCAATCAATCGAGGTCATTAATTGTTTATCCAACGTAGTATTTTCATTATATCTTCTATCCTGCAGACCAAGATTCCCACAGAGTGTATCAATTCTAGAATTCTTAGAATGCTTTGATCCTTCTGCGTAACGGTTAAATGTTACAAATGGAATCCTATGAATAATTGAGAAACAGGAGCCATGGAATGAATCCGTGCATATATAAGATGCGCCACGTAGCAGATTCAGAAATCTATCTGGAGCAACATCGTATAAAGCAATATCCCCAAAATTCTCATCATTTGGAACATACTGATCCAGATGTCTTAAAGCTACAATCTTACACCCCAGCTTCCTAGCAGCATTTTCCACCGCTTTACGATGTTCTGCTGTCTCTCCCAGGAAATATGCAAAAATATATGGTTCTGTGATTTCTCTTTTTATAGGAATCAGTTTTTCCCAACCTTCCTTATCGAACATGAATACAGGATCCAGAATTGTTGGTACGTCTTTACCCGTAAGTTCTTTTACTATCTCGCTTCCTCGATTTTCGCGCATGCTAATGAAATCAATTCGATTTAAGAATGCTGCGGTTCTTTTCTTTTGATACCAAGGAATATTCTTTACGCCAAAACTTGAAGCATATGAAATTTTCCGAATGTCATCCGGTACAAACTGCAAATTATAATAATTAGTAGGCAAACCAGCAGGTGACCACAACTGATCACTTCCTGTTACAACTGCCGAGTATCGTCTTGCACCATTGCTCAAAGCATCATATCCTTTAAACACCGGAGAGAGCTTTGTGAAGTGTACCTCTTTAAACTTACGAAATGCTTTCATTCGAATAGCATCATTTTTTGCGAACTCTGGATGCTGCTTCATACCTTTCTTTTTCAGAAATGCTTCGTACTTATCATTGAGAAGTACACCATTCAACAAGCGCGGAAGTGACTTAATCACTCCAATTGGAGTGCGCTTCTTCTCATACTGAATCAGCTCATAATCCAGTCCGCGAACCTCTAGCATGGAAACCGTTGCGTACGCTTGAAGCATTCCACCATAATTCTCATGAAAATATTTAATACAAACTCCAATCACTATAGTAACCTCTTATTTCTTCATTTGCTGTGCGATATCAGCATCCACGATTTCCTCGCCAGTCTTATGCTTCAGCTGCTCCTTGCTCGCTTCACTCAGACCGTTGTTGATCACACAGTTCATATCGCAGGTGCTGCACTTGTCCAGATTCTCTTTGGTGACTTTGCCATCACGATAGTCACGGCAGATCTTCAGCTCGTACATGCTGTACGGATGCTTGGTGAAGAGAGCCTTGAACTTGTGAACCAGAACCCAGGTAGCCGGCTTCCAGATGTACTTATGCATCGCCGGAGAAACACTACCAATCATCCAACAGTCACGATCACAGCAACGAACCTTTGCACGAACCTTCTCGGCCTCCGGGCTGTTCCACAGCTCATCCCAAGTCTGATTGTTCAGGTTGCCCATAACCTCTTTGTCCTTGGTGCCATTGCAAGGCATAACATCGCCATACGGGTCGATGAAGAAGGTATCGAAGCTCATGTCGCAAGGCAACAGACGCTTCTGGCCATAGATGTAGTTGATCAGACCGTGGTTAAAGTACGCACGGAACCACTTCTTCGGGCTGTTGCTACGGAGCAGCTCGTTGACCAGATTCTCAAAGTTCTTAGCAACCATAGGACGGTCGTGGATGATGTTCTTAGCCTCAACGAAGTAGAAGCTGTTGTGCAGAGAAGCTGTTGCGAACTCCATACCCATCTCATCGGAGATCTTATACAGAGGAACAAGGTCAGGAGCGTTCTTGTCCTGAACGGTCATGCCGAAGCCAACATCCTTCATGCCCATCTCACGCAGCTTCTTCAGCGTGCCGTAACCACGCTGATAACCATTCTGCAGACCGCGTATTTCGTTGTTGGTCTGCTCCAGACCCTCGATAGAAATACGAATACCAATCTGCGGGAACTCTTTACACAGGTCAACGATACGGTCGGTAAAGAAACCGTTGGTTGAAATAACGATACGGTCAGATTTCTTGTACAGTTCACGCACGATATCCTTTAGGTCGGTGCGGATAAACGGCTCGCCACCGGTGATGTTGGTGAAGTACATCTTCGGCAGCTTCTTAATGGTCTCGATACTAATTTCCTCTTCCGGCTTGGAAGGTGCTTTATAGCGGTTGCACATAGAGCAACGAGCGTTGCAGCGGTAAGTGACGATGACAGTGCCATTTAACTTTTTTTCTTCAGACATGATTAATTCTCTCTTTCATACATATAATAAATTTCTCTAGTACCACTTTTGTGATGCAAGAAAAAAAAGTCGCTCCGGCAAGTGTTAAAACAGCCGTCACGCCATATGAAATAGCGTTCGACCCAAACATGTGGTTTATCTTCAGCCTCTCCAAAACTCGGTAAATCATCATGTGGCTCAAATAAACCTCAAAGCTAATAGAACTCAGTTTTTTGACTATTTTGTTTTCTCCTGGCTTTCCGCTATCAATTATAGAAAAGATAATAATCGCCACTGAAAAAACAGTCATAATCAAATCATTTTGATTCAAAAAATAATATGCAATGGCAGTTATTGCGAGAAACATAAAGGCAACAATTCTAATATTTTTCAACCGCTCTAACTCATCCCGATAAAGATAAATCAGGCCACCTGCCATAAAGAATATTGCACTGTACAAGATGTTTTCTCTCTCCATAAAATTTTCCAACACATGTTGCTCATCAAAAAAGTACACTCGACAAAAAATGTTATACGCTCCAGCAATAATAAAACCTAACCATGCTCTTTTCTTTGAAAACAGCAAAAAGCAGAAAAATGGAAATAACAAGTAAAAAACAAATATCACTGCCAAAGTCCAACTCACTCCCACAACAGAAATCTGTGGGTTTGGCAGTAACCCCTGCAACATTGTAAGGTTAGCGAAAATCTCATATACACTATTCGCACTAGGCGAAATCACCAAATCCAAAATGCAAAGCAACGCGAAGAACGGCCATAGTTTTTCATATCGGCGTTTGTAGAATGTTTCTATATTAATTGTTCCTGTTTTGAATTTTTCATAATATCCACAGCACATTCCAAAAGCACTTACCATCATAAACAGAATAGTAAAATTGCCAGCAGTTCCAATAATTTTTTCGAATAAAAATCCGCTTAGACCGTAATTTCCATTTGCAAGCACATGCATTAGAACAATGCCCGCTATTGCTATAACACGAACTACATCCAGCCCTGGATAATGATTATTTTCACTTTTTCTTTCATTCATCCTTATTTATTCTCTCCACCATACACCTTCATAATTTTCTCGTAATACTCATCAATGGTATCGAAGCTGATATCCTTACAGTTCTTGCTATATTCCACACACAGCTTCTTATCGTCCCAAAGCTTCTCGACCTTTTTCTTCAGATCTCCGCCATTGCCGCTTTCAAACAGCTCGCCGGTCTTACCAACCTGAATCAGCTCCGGGATACCACCAATGTTCGCTCCCAGTACCGGTGTGCCATACATCTGGGATTCCATTACGGAGAACGGGCAGTTCTCATACCACTCAGACGGATAGATGGAGAACCGTGCCTCACGGATGAGCTTCTCCAGTGCCTCGCCTTTCTGGAAGCCAACATTCTTGATGTTCTTAATACCATTTACCGTCTCTTCCAGAGGACCGGTGCCGGCGAAGATGAACTGCACATCCGGCAGCTCCTTACAGACCTTAATGAGTGTGCCGATTCCCTTTTCCTCAGAGAAGCGGCCGAAGTAGAGGACGTAATCCTTCTTCGGCGTCTCTTTCCACTCCACCTTATCGATGAAGTTGTGCATTGCCACGGTCTTCGTTGCAAACAGCGGGTTGCTGTCCATCTTGCTCTTCATGAACTCCGAGCAGCAGATCATGGTGTCAATGTACTTATAGGTGCCCTTCCACTTCCAGAACTCGGCTTCCATCATGCCAATGGCTGACTTCGCCGTGGAACCGTGGATGCATTTGCCTTTCATGCAGTTCACGAAATGGCCGCCGAGGCATTTTTCACAGTTCTGGTGGGTGTTCGGATTGTTCAGCATGTGGTTCGGGCAAACCAACTGGTAGTCATGTGCCGTGAAGATGATCTTGCAATCTCTTCCGGTTTCCTTGCGCCACTTCACGATTTCCAGGATGATGGAAGGTGTCAGCTGGTAGTTGAAGTTGTTCAGGTGACAGACATCCGGTTTGAAGTCGTCCAGAACTTTTCTCAGCTGCACCCGTGCTTCCTTGCTGTAGATGGTCTTGATCGGGTAGGTCAGCTTGCTCAGTTTGCTGCCACCGTGGAAGTCCATATCAGATGTATAAGCATTGACCCGGTTGCCCACACAGCGGCCTTCGTGCTCCATACCGAAGTACTGAACCTCGTGTCCGTGCTGCTCCAGCGCCTCACCCAATTTGAATATATACGTCTCACTTCCGCCGTTTCGGTGCAGAAATTTATTCAAAATCAGCGTCCTCACGTTAAATTTCTCCTTGTTCTATGTTCTATTTCACTACCTCTGTTCAGATGAAGCACTTCCAATGTGTTGTTCATAAACCAGTGTGCTCCATACAAACGCAGGTAGTGATACTGAAAGTTCTTATGATAATTTCATCTGCTGTTGCTGAACATAGGTAGCGAGATTGAAACTGCTCTTGTGACTCCAAGTCCATCTTGAAAAGCGCCATAAATACGCTATTTTTCCGGCATTTTCACTATGTACATCTCACTACCTGCGTTCGGTTAGAGGAGATTATTTATCAACAATATTTTCATCTGCTATTCACTCCTGTACAGCTTCACTGTTTCTTCTACAACATTATCCCAGTTGTATTTTTGGCAAATAAAATCAGCGGCTGTTTGTTTCAGTTCAGCTACATGTTCTGGATGTTCACAAGCTTTTTGCAATGTGGTCCTTAAATCCTCAGTATCTGATTTCTTAAAAACCAATGCCTTATCTTCCACGACTTCTACACATTCTGGAATATCTGAAACCAGACAGCAGTTTCCGTAGCTCATTGCTTCCAGAAGGCTTAATGGCATACCTTCCAGGTCGGATGGTAATGTGTAAATATATGCGTTGCTATATAGTTCATCTAACAGCTGGCCTTGTACAAAACCGGTGAAAATGATCCTGTTATCGCTTTTTGCTGATTCCTGTAACTCTTTCATAAAGGAATCTGTATCACTGGAACCGCCTGCAATTACCAATTTTTTATTTGTTTTAACAGCTTTAAATGCTTCAATCAGATATCGCAATCCTTTTTCAGGAACTAATCGGCCAAGGAACAAGATGTAGGAATCTTTTGTAAGGTCAAATTTTTCAGTGATTAGTTTTGCGCTTTGGATTTCTGGTCGGTTTACACCGTTTGGAATGAAGCGGGTCTCTCGACCATAAGTATCCTTGAAATAGTCCTGAACACCTTTGCTTAAAACAACAATTTCATCTGCGTATTTCACAGCATTTTTTTCGCCCTGGCGAATGAATTTGGAACCAAAACCGGATTTCCATTTTTCACGCTGCCAGTCTATGCCATGTATTGTGACCACGACCCTTTTACCAAACATCTTTGGCAGCCATGAGAAAAAAGCTGGTCCTTCTGCGTGAATATGTACAACATCATATTTTCCAAATGCACTGTAAAGTGCTGCAAAAAAAGATGAACTAACAGCTGCTAATCCCTTTTTTTCAATAGTTGGAACAGATTTTTGGCAAATTCCTTTATATTCATTTTTTTTATCAAACTCTGCCCCGCTTACATGATGCCCTGACCGGTTGTAGCAAGTGATCTTATGTCCATCCTGCGCCATTCTGGTGCAAAGTTCTTTTACAACAATTTCAATTCCGCCTTCTCTGCTCAGTCTTTTTTGACCAAACATAGAAATAGCTAATTTCTTTTCCATATGATTTAAAGTTTTCCTATTTCTTTATTTAAAAAAATATGTGGGAATTTCTTGTTGAGTAGACATTTCTCAGTGCGTACCAAAAACGCCTCTTTTTTCGGGCTTGCATATGACATTTTGGTTCATATACAAGCCCCATGTCTTCTCATTTTTATCCAGTTCGGTGAACTTCATGACCGCTTTATGATCATTTTACGAAGCCACCTTGTATACAATTAGTATACCATTAATTTGTGATCCTACATCGCACCGTCCCGTTTGAATACAACCAGTACGGTTTTGAAAAGGATCTTTATATCCAGAGCAAAGTTCCACTCTGCAATGTACTGCCTGTCGAGTTTTACTACATCCTCGAAGTCAGTGATGTTGCTTCGTCCGCTGACCTGCCACATTCCTGTAATGCCAGGTTTGGTGGCAAGGCGGGCACGGTGGTGAAGATCATATTTGTCCCATTCATCTACCGTCGGCGGTCTTGTGCCTACAAGGCTCATGTCACCTTTTAATACGTTAAAGAACTGTGGGAATTCATCCAGGCTGAAGTCTCGAATGATATTTCCAATTCCTTTCTTTATTGTACCATCCGGAAGTTTCTTGGTTCCGATGATTCGTGGATCCCATTCCAGTTTAAACATCATACCGTCTTTTACACGGTTTTGTTTCATCAGTTCTTTCTTCCGCTCTTCTGCATCCATATACATACTGCGGAATTTATAGATTTTGAATTTCTTTCCATTTTTTCCCACACGGACTTGGGAAAAGAAAATCGGTCCGGGAGATTGTATGTAGATCAACGGTCCTAAGATCACGGTAAGGATCAATGTGATCAGGCATCCTACCAGTCCGCCTAAAATGTCCAGAGCGCGTTTCATAAAAAGCTGCTTGGTAGTTGCATAGTTGATACTGGTTGTCAGTACTGTGTAGATTCCCAGGCGTTCTACAAATTTCTTTTCGCCGATCAGGTTGGATGTCTTTGCCAGTTTCATATGAACAACCGCGCCCATTTCTGTCAGCTGGTTTAACAGCGTTTCCGGATACGGAGCATCGTCTGGAAGATTTACAAATACTTCATCTACCCATTCCCTGCAGACGTAATCCGCTACTGTGTCTGCATTTGCTACAACTGTAATGCTATCTCCACAATCATGCCCTACCATATCGCAGTCGATCACTGCCACACCTGCAACATGAAACATTTCATAATTAAAATTGCGAATATTATAGACCACCGTATCCAGCATGCTTTTTGTAGTTATGATCAACAGAGAACGTTTCATGCTGGAACGCATTTTTCTTTTCAGCTGGTCTTTCCACAAGATACGGGTCAGATAAGAAACAAGTAAATACAGAACCGTCATATAAAGCAATGCCAGTCTGGAATAATCCTCGCTTCTTTTTATATAGAAAAGATAAAACGTAGTTACCAGGATCACCAGGATCACATGTTTTACTGTCATTGCAAATTCCTGATAATATCCACGTTTTAACACATTTTTCAAAGATTCAAAGAGTAATAGTACGCCGGCATCGATCACAACTAAGATAAATGCCACGTTACAGTATATTAAATGGCTATAGGGATTACTAAGGCCATTTCTTAACATATAAGCCAATAAAAATGCGATCTGTAAACTCAGTTGGTCCCAGATCATAAAATCCAGATGTTTTTCCCATCCTCTGGCGCTTTTTCGATACATATCCCCACTTCATCCTTTTTCGTTTGCGTTTGTAACAGAGCCGGAAATGTCTCCCGGCTCCATCATAATAGTTGTTATTTTGCAAGAACCTGTACAGTACAAGAACCTGGTACTTCAAAACTTACATATTTTGTATTCCAGTTAATAGTAGGATTCTTAACTGTAACCCAATTGCTTGTATTGTTGTCTAAGTAGATAATTACAATATCTTTGCCTGCGGTTAAGGTACTTACATACAGATTAACTATAGAACGAACATCATGTCCATTTTTCTGAGAGATGATCGCACGGGTTTTACCTACATTAGCATACTCTTCCAGACCTGCATTAGGAACAAGATCACTAGCCTTTTTGGTTCCGTTATTTAAGCCATTAATCTGACTTACAGATTCATCACCAAGTCCGGCAGTTTCTGCTTCACCAGTTGCAACACTCTGGTCAACGTCACTATTGGAAGCATCTTCAATCAATCCCATAGTTACTTCAGAACCATCCTTTGTAACATTGGTTACTTCCTGTCTTTCGTTGTTGCTTCCCTGGACAACAGTTGCTTCTGCTACTTTGTTTACTCCTGATCCTGCATTGGACTGCTGGCTGCCAGTATTAGTATTATTCTGGCTTTGGCTTGATGAATCCTGACCAATAGTTCCATCAGACTGGCTACCAGGACTTGTAACTGCACCAGCTACTACCGGCATTGCTACCATAGCTGCAGCCATTGCCATAGCTACTAAAGCTTTCTTCTTCATGGTTATCACGCCTTCCTCCCTTTTGGGGTAAAATATATTTCAATAAGCAGCGTGTTTCCACACTGGATATTGTATAGTAATTATTCTGTTTCCCGGTAAAACAGATCTAAAATGATCTGGATCGCTGCCTGACGGTCAGCACGGTATACATCGTACTTCTCTGTTATCTCTTCTACTCCGGGAACTGTGTAAAAATCTTCGCTGGTCAGACTGCCAGCTTCCATTCCATCCATTGCTATCTTTACATACTGATCCTTGGTCATATCTGTTACCATATAATCCTGGATCATGTCAAACAGATGTACCACGATCTGGCTGTCTGTCTTGGATGCGGCTTTTACTGCCTGAAAATACTGCGTAATATATTCCTGCTGCTGGTCCATACGGTACAGTGCAGTAAAATGATAATCCGTATCACGGTAACGCACAAAGGCTTCTGCCTGTTTTCCATGGAGAGTAACCTGATTACCTTTGACAAATGCCGGATCCTTTTTCTCCATGCCATCTGTAGGAATTGTTACTGTAACGCCGCCTACAGCGTCATTTAACTGTGCTACTACTGTGGTATCAACTGCCATATACTGATCAATAGTAAATCCGCAAAGAAGCTTCTGTACAGATTCAACCATATTTTCACAGCTGCCTTCCCTGCCATCCCCATAAGCATACGCCATAGTCAGCTGGGTGATCTTGGTATCATGAAGGGTTCTTTCCTTATTTGTAATAGGAATTTCTGTCATAGTATCACGTGGGATCATCAGGATCTTTAATGTATGTCGGGCAGTGTCCTGGGCGATCAGAAAGATACCGTCCGACTGACCGGCCAAGCCCAGCTCCTTTGTCTCTGTCATTGTATCACTTCTGTCAACACCCATACAGAGGATTGCCTTTACATACTGGTTTCTTCTGTAATTTTTTCCTTTATAGGTCAACTGATCCTGGGCTAAGATAGGCACCAGATTCAGATCTCTTGGATCTGCTGTCAATTCTTCTTTTTGCCCCGGAGCAATTCCTATTTCTTCTTCAGCAGCTGTCTGAGACTCTGCTTCAGCTTTCTGTCTTTCTTCATTGCGTGCCTGAATGATCAGTTCTGTTGCCTGCCGGTTTTTGTACATAGTCACGCCGCCCCAGATCCCCAGGGTCAGTGAAACAAGTCCTATACCGATCAAAGCGCTGTATATCTTCTTTTTCATATCAATCAGCCTGATTTCCTGTGTAACTGTTACTTATCAGTTGTCTGTGCTGCTTCAGCTTTTTCATATGGACTGTAGGCACCGTATTTATCATACTTACCATATCGGCCATACTTACCGTATTTACCATATTTTCCGTATCTGCCATAATAACCATTCTGGCTAAGGTCAACTTTGTTTAACACAACGCCCAGAACACGGCAGCCGGTCTTGTCCAACTGGCTCTTTACCTTCTGTTCCAGACGGTAGCTTACTGCACCCTGTTCAACAACGATGATCGCACCGTCACAGTTGCTGGCTACAATAGCACTATCGATCAGGTTTGCCATAGGCGGTGTATCGATGATCACATAGTCGTAATCTTTCAAAGACTGGATCAGATCATGGAACAGATCTTCTTCCAGAAGCTCTGCCGGGTTTGGTGAATATGGTCCGGCAAAAATAACGCTGAAACCTTCATAGTTTGTTTCGTAAATAATGTCTTCTCTGTTTTTCTGACCGCTGAGGTACTGGGAAAGACCGTTTACCTCACCTTCCAGCTGATAACGGGATACCAGAACAGATTTACGGATATCTGCATCAATGAAGATTACCTTTTTACCGATCTGTGCAAATGATGCTGCTACAGAAAAGGCAACATCACTTTTTCCTTCATCTGGAAGTGCGCTGGTAAACATAATGGTGCGGATGTTGCTTCCGCAGAACTGGATATTGGTACGCAGGGTCTTAAGAGATTCTCTATAGTTATAATCATCTTTTATTTCGCGTTTTAAAGAAATTACTTTGTTATTCATTTACGATCCCCCTGCTTTCCTTTTTTCTTATCGTCTTTGTTATGCATATGAGAACGTCTGAGTGTCTGTTCATTCTTATTTTCTTCTGCTTCACCTTCACGAAGAGGTACAGATGCAAGAACAGTCAGTCCCATATATTTCTCTACATCTTCTTCTGTCTGAATGGTATCATTTAACAGCTCTTCTACAACTGTCAGACCACATACCAGAACAATTCCTAACATAGCTCCGATCATGGCATTCTTGCCATTGCTTGGGCTTGCCTTTTTATCAGATACGGTACCTTCCTCAATTACTTTAGGAGGAACCATTTCCATAATGTCTCCGATATACTCGGAAGAAGTCTTTGCAACGGAGTCTGCAATATCCTTTGCCATCACCGGATCCGGATCCTGAGCAGTGATAGAAAGAATTCGGGTATCATTTGGGTTATTAATAGTGATCTTGCTGACCATATTTTCGTAACTGATATCCAGTTTCAGTTTATCAATGACTTCTGAAATAACCGGACGGCTGGTTACGATGATCTTGTAGTCCTGAGTCAGCTGGCTTCCGATCTGCAGGTCAGCTAAAGATGTCAGTGTAGTTTCTTTTGAAAGAATATATACCATTGAAGTCGAGGTATACTGCGGGGTAATAGCAAACTTGCTGAACAGGCCGAAGGCGCCCCCCATGATCACGCCTGCGCCAACGATCCAGAGAATTCTCTTCTTTAACGCGCGGAACAGCTGGAGAAGATCGATCTCTACTTCGTCATCATTCATGTTGATTGTCTTGTTATCCATACGTACTTTTTCCTTTTCTTCCTATTATTATATAGTTTCTTTTTTTATGACGCTCAACGCGTTCCGGTAAGTAAGACACCAGACCTGTTGTGCATCAATATGACCATCAAGCCATTTGAGTGCCTCTGTGATCTGAGGCGGTCTGTAATCTAACCTGTGCATGTCTGTCCCCAGGAAATGGATCACTCCTGATTTTACCTGTTCCCTGCACCACCGTACCTCCGGTGAGAACCAGTGTCCCTGGATACTGTCGTAATTCATCTGAAGTTTACATCCAATATCAAGGAGCTCTGAAGTTCCTTTTTTTCGCAGGCAACCGTAACGCTCCATATGAGCAAGAATAGGCGTGTACCCGTTAGAAACCAGTTTGCGGATCCCCTGAAAAAGAATTTCATAAGAAACAGAAGGCATAAATTCTACCAGAACATATTGGCTGTCTGCCATGGTATATGCCTTCCCCTCATTCAGGCGCTGTGCAAGCTCATCGTGATAAAATGTTTCCTGTCCTGGAAAGATCCTGAACTTAGGATAGGTTTTCCGAATTTCCTGCTGAAGAAGCTTTGCTGAGTCATTTAATCCTTTCAACACATGGCGTCTGGAATAGTGAGGTGTAGCGATCACACCTACAATCCCCTGGTCGGCCGCCCGTTTCAGCATTTCAACGGATTCTTCCATTGTCCTTGATCCATCATCCACACCCGGTATCACATGTGCATGAACATCTATTATTCGCTGCCGAACTTTCATTTTTATTAGTACCTTTCTTCCGGAATATTCTCAATGGGTTTTAATGCAGAAATAAGAAGTGTCAATTTTTAAGAATACCCCCCCCCCCAGCTAAATACTATATAGTTTCCGCTTCGGCACGCCGGGACTGCCTAAAAGGGGATTTTTTCTATGAATGATTTTACATCATATTCTTTATAAAAGAAAGGTCATTTTTGTTTTTTTATGAATAATAAGGCCAAAGTTATTGTTTGTAACCTTTGCCTTAGTGAATTACTTCCTATTATATAGTGTTACACTGCGTTATTTCAGTTACAAAGCCAATTGATTTGCCAGGATCACACTGGCTGCCAGGCTGACAAACGCTGCTAAAAGTCCGCCTGCAAGTGTATAACGGGTACGGCTGATGCCTGCAGAACCGAAATAGACACTCATACAGTAAAGCACGGTTTCCGTACTTCCCATAAGAATAGATGCCATAAGCCCCACCTGGGAGTCGGGACCATAATTTTTAAACAGATCCAGCACCAGGCCTACTGCGGCAGAGTTGGAAACGAGACGTATAAAAGCAATGGGGATAATGGGGCCGGGGAGACCGATGGAAGTAGCCGGAACTTCTAAAATATGGGTTAAAAATTCTAAAAATCCCGATGCACGAAGGACGCCTACCGCTGTCATTAATCCAACTAATGAAGGAAGGACCTGGACAACGGTCTGCATCCCCTCTTTTGCGCCATATAAAAAATCATCAAATACCGGTCTTTTTCCAAGTATGGCGAAACCAACAATATAAAAAATGATCAGTGGAACCATAAAATCTGATAAAAATAAGAGAAAGCCCATAAAAAATGCCTGCCCCCACGCATGTTTTGTTTTTACAGCATACGCTGGAACAGGTTTTATTATGTAACAAATATATCCCCCGCGCAAGCGCAGGGGATATAAGTAGGAAGTATGCATTTTGCGAATATACGATCCAGATTATGCCTCAGTAAATAATGGAGTGGAGTAATATCTGTCGCCACTGTCCGGAAGAAGAGCTACAATGGTCTTTCCTTCGTTTTCAGGACGTTTTGCAAGCTGGATCGCTGCGTATAATGCTGCACCGGAAGAGATACCGGTTAAGATACCTTCTGTTTTTGCAAGAAGTTTGGATGCTTCAAACGGATGCTCATTGTCGATGGGCATAACCTCATCGTAAATCTTGGTGTCTAATACTTTTGGTACGAAACCGGCGCCAATTCCCTGGATCTTGTGGGCACCGCCGTGTCCTTCAGACAGTACAGGAGAAGTTGCAGGCTCTACTGCTACTACCTTTACATTTGGGTTCTGCTCTTTTAAGTATGTGCCAACGCCGGTAATGGTACCGCCGGTACCTACGCCTGCTACGAAGAAGTCTACCTGACCCTCTGCATCTCTCCAGATTTCAGGACCTGTGGTCTCTTTGTGGATCTTCGGGTTTACAGGGTTTACAAACTGGCCTGGGATAAAGCTGTCCGGGATTTCTTTTGCCAGCTCATCTGCTTTTGCGATAGCTCCGCTCATTCCCTTATCACCAGGTGTGAGAACGATTTCAGCTCCATAGGCCTTTAAGATGTTGCGGCGCTCTACGCTCATGGTCTCAGGCATGGTCAGGATCACACGGTAGCCCTTGGATGCTGCTACAGATGCAAGTCCGATACCTGTATTTCCGGAAGTTGGTTCAATGATAACAGAACCTGGCTTTAAAACACCTCTTGCTTCTGCATCTTCGATCATCGCTTTTCCTACACGGTCTTTTACACTTCCTGCCAGGTTAAAGTATTCCAGCTTCAGTAAAATCCTTGCCTTTAATCCTTCTTTTTTCTCCAGATTTACCGGTTCTAAAAGTGGTGTGTTTCCTACTAATCCTGCTGCTCCCTTAACGATTCCTGCCATAATAAGCTCCTTTCCATGCATTGTATGATACCAGATCCTTCACCTTTTGATCCTGGTCCCATATGCCTATCTGTTTACTGGGTTTTGATTTATGGGTATTATAAAACCTATAAACCCACTTGTCAATAGGTTTATGGGTTTTTTGTATTGCTGACCATAGCTCCGCTGGCATCCATATAATACCAGGTATCTCCCACCTGTACCCAGCCGGTCTGTTTTACATAATCTTTCATGTAATACCATTTTCCGCCGATCTTCTTCCAGCTGTTTGCAGGTATCTTTTCACTGTAATCGGTAAATGAAAGTTCAATGGTCACATGATCATTGATCCCGTCTACATTTCCTTCCTGTGTACACTGCCAGATGGTACGGTTTGGATAGCTGTTAATGGTGCCATAGCGGGCGTACCAGATATCGTATGGGATTTCTGCTGTATTTAAGTGATTAGTGAGCCAGTCATTATTTGCATATACGATGGGACAGTAACCTGCATCTGCGATCACTTTACAGAAGGCATTGACATTTTCCGTGATCTGGGCGGAACTTAAGCCCTGTTCCAGCAGGTAATTGGACTCCACATCATAGGCAACCGGATAGGATACCGGAAAATCCTTGATAACCTGGAGCACATATTCTGCTTCATCTGCTGCCGTCTGTGCATCCAACGCCTGTGTATAGAAGAAAACACCTGTTTTTATACCATGAGCTGCTGCTTCCGTTATATTCCGGTCAAAATACGGATCTTTATCCTTATAATAACCAATACGGATCATGGCAAAACCGATGCCATCTGCAGCTACTTTTCCCCAGTCAATGCCATTTTCCCGGTTTGCACGGTTCTGATATTTTGTCACGGTGATACCTTTTGCTACTGCCCCTTCAATGGGAGTGCCGGAAGCATCTACATAACTACCATTTTCAAAGTCCCATGCTTTTGCCTGGGCTGCCATAGGAAAAGCCAGCGAAACTGCAAGCATAGCTGCCGCTAATTTTAAAGATCTCTTATTTTTTATATGCCAGATTTTATTCCCGTTCTGTCTCATTTATTATTTTCTTCCTTTCTCTGCTTTGCATTTTTAAGTTTTACTCTCATTCTTTGATTATAACATTATCCCATTATAAAAATATTAACTTTTGTCGAAGAAAGTCTAAAAGTTCTCCTACCATTCTTCTAAACAGTCAGCTATAATAAATACAGTTATGCAACACGGGGGATTTTTTATGTCTAAAGTTTGGGAATTTTTTGAAAATATGAATGAGGCTGTTTATGCCTCTGATGTGGATACATACGAACTGCTCTATTTGAATAAAGCTGCCAGAGATCTGTTTCAGTTTAAGGATGAGTCTGATTATAAAGGAAAAAACTGCTATGAGATCCTGCAGCAATGTTCTTCCCCCTGTGCCATGTGCACCAACAACCGCTTAAAACCCGGTGTGTTTTATGAATGGTCCCGTTTTAACCCGCTGGTGCGCCGTTCTTATCTGCTGAAAGATACCATGGTAATTGACGATGGACGCAGAGTCCGTATTGAAATGGCAATTGACCTGGATATTCATGAACTGGCTAAACGTTCTTTTTCTGAATTTACAGACAATGAAGCACTGATCAATGAGGGACTTCGCTGTGCACTGGCAGAAGAAACACCGGAACAGTCTATTGATACATTATTACAGTATCTGGGGCAGATGTTCCAAAGCGACCGTGTTTATATTTTTGAGAAAAATAAACATGGCAATTTTGACAATACTTATGAATGGTGTGCTTCTAAGGTTTCCCCTCAGAAAAATATTTTACGCAATATCCCGCCGGAAACCATGGGTACCTGGATTCCTACCTTCCGGAAAGGTGAAAGTATTATCATCCGGAATGTGGATGAGATCGTATCTTATGACCCTACTGTATATGAAACACTGATACCGCAAAACATTGCGCGCCTTATTGTCAGCCCTATTTACCGTGACCGGGAAGTAATCGGTTTCTATGGTATTGACAATCCGCCACTTGACCGTATGGATCATATTGCTTTTATGCTCCAGCTCCTTGGACATTTTATCAATTCCATGCTGCGGCGCAGAGACCTGGTTGGGAAACTGGAAACATTAAGCTACCATGACCAGCTTACCGGTGCGAAAAACCGTCATGCCATGAACGAAAAGCTGGCTTCTCTTGCAAACGGTGGAAGTCTTGGCATTATTTACAGTGATGTAATGGGCTTAAAGCAGATCAACGATGATTTTGGACACCAGGCGGGTGATGAGGCGTTGATCTATGCCTGTGAAAATTTAAAGGCTCATTTTCCGGATAAATGTGTTTACCGTATTGGCGGTGATGAATTTCTGGTACTGATACCGGGTATTACAGAAAATCTTTTTCAGTCTATGATCCGTTCTATGTTAGTTGACATGGCTAAAAGTTCGGTTCACCTGGCACTTGGTTCTGTCTGGGTGGATGACTGCACCGGAAAAGTAGAAAAATCGCTGTCTGAGGCAGACGCCAGAATGTATGAAGATAAACGTGCTTATTATGCCAAGAACCGGCAGTTAGACCGAAGGAGACACTGATTATGGTGTCTCCTTTTTTATTAGGATATACCCGAAATGAGGTGAGCATTTTGGGGAAGATCTATGTGGGGTTACGGAGATGATCCATGATCTTACAGAAAATGACCGCTGCCAGTGTACTTACCATTGTTGCTGCAAAACAGGGACCGGTGACGGCTGCCGGGGATGTACTGTGATACTGGCTTCTGTATGCAATGATATTCACCGGGATCAGCTGAAGGGATGAAATATTCATGATCAGAAAGGTACACATTTCATTACTGGCAGTGCCTTTCGAGACTGCGTGAATTGTCCTTTTCGCCACTTTCTCTTTTCTGCGCTCTTCTTCTACCTTTTCCAGTTCTTTCATGGCTTTTAAGCCTGCAGGTGTCGCCGCCCAGCCAAGTCCCAGGATATTTGCAATGAAATTTACACAGATCTGTCTGGCGGCTTCACAGTCTGGCGGCAGATCCGGAAAGAGGAATTTCAAAGCCGGTCTCATTTTTTCTGAAAGCTGTTCTACCAGCCCGGCTCTGCTTCCGATCTCTAAGATCCCGTTCCAGAAAACTACGATCCCCAGCATGGTGATACTCAAGGTCACGGCTTCCCCTGCTGCGTTTAAGGCTCCTTCTGTTACCTGAGCCAGCCTTCCGTGAAACGTGCCCCATATGATCCCCAGAAAAAGCATTCCGCTCCAGATATAATTTAACATATTCCTTTTTCCTGTATTGCCTATACGCCCATTTATACACATTTTATGCTCTTTCACACAGAGAAATACACATTCTTATGGTGGAAAAAGTTATCCACAATCTAAATCTTGTATTTTCTCTTCTTTTTACCACATATCTTGTGTTTGTCGGTGGATAATGTGGATAACTTTGGGGATAACTCTGTTTATAGTGTGTGTAAAGCATGGGGAAACTGTGGGGAAATATGGATTTTTATGTGGAAACCGGAAATTTTGTGGATTTTTTATCCACATTTTGGCAGATTTTGCGGTTTCCTTTTGGGCTTTTCCTTGTTTTTTCCTGCTTTTTCTTGTTTTGCCGTTTTACTGTTTTTATTTTACCGGCATATACAGTTCCAGGAAATAAATGTTGCTGTCTTCTCCTAAAAACGAAGTCATATTATTGGAATACAGAACTCCTGTTGGCTCTGCTCCCTGTTCCTTTCCCCAGCGGACCATCTGGCAGGCTGTTTCTTCATCGGGATAAATATTTTCAGACTCCAGGATCGTATAAATACAGGGAACGGGTGCAGTCTGCGGATATTGTTCCAGATGGAAGTCACTGCTGATAAAGGGACCTACTTCCTGATACAGAAACAGCTTGGTGCCCTGCTCCTGCATCTGCCCTTCTTTTATGGAAAATTCGGTATAGAAATAAGTCATGTCCAACCCGCCTGTTTCAGATGACAGGGAAAACCATTTTTGCAGACTTGCGTGGAGACTGTCGCAAACTCCTAACTGATAGGCTACCGGAAAATTTTTCCAGGTACATTTTCCACCGTATTGCTCTGCCATTTGAATATCTTTTGTGGCAAGCCGCATACGGGCAATGGCCTGCTGATGATAGTGGATCTTCATCTCTTCCTGTTTTATACGGGTCTGCAGATGTTTTTTCATATATTCTACAGAATTCTCGCCTTTTATGTATCCTTCGATTTCTTCCAGGCTGTCATTCATTTTTCTCTTATATAGGATAACCATCAGTCTGAACAGGTCTTCTTCCAGATAATAACGGTATCCGTTTTCCTTTTTTCTCGCCTTTATGATCCCTTTTTTTTCATAAAAACGGAGAGTATCCCGGCTTACGCCCACAATTTCGGACATATCGCCTATGAGATACTCTCGCTGTTTTATTTCCGTTCTGTTTTCTGCCATGCCTTTCCAGTCTCCTGTTTTCCCATTTTCTCACGATCAACATTTCTTCCGAATGTGTTTATGAATGTTATCTTATCCGGATTTTGCGAGCTGGTCAATGGGACGCAGAAAATCGAAAGGAAACTGTAAAGTTTTATCTGGATATTTATCTTACTCCAAATTTGGTTCCCCGTTTGATGATACCGTTGCTGTTCCATTCATTGTAAACATATGGTCCGCCATCTGTGGTACCGTTTTCTGTAAATTCATGAGTTCCGCCATTATAGCTGTAGTTGCCCGTTACCATTTTGCAGGTACTGGTATCAAAATAATAAACATTTCCGTTGATCTTCATAATACCACCCTGAAGTTCTCCGGTATCAGCCGCATAATACCAGGTGCCGTCCTTCTGGATCCAACCGGTTCTCATTAACTGGTCATCGCCAAAATAAAACCAGTGATTTTTATACTGTACCCAGTTATTGGTGCAGTAAGCTCCATCACCCCACTGATACTTTACGCCTTTTCCTGTACCTGTAAAACCTGCTGCAAAAGATGTCATAGCGCTTCCTGCCGTCAGAGCCAGCGCAAGTACTGTAATAGCAAAACGTTTCTTCATAATTAAATGCCTCCTGCGTTTTTATATATGACAACGTCCCCCTCATGGAACATGTCCTTTTGTTTTATGCAGAAAGCATACACCTTGAAGTTACTCCAAGGTCAAGGCAAGTAAGGATTTTGTAAGGGTTTGTAAGAAAAAACGGCCATACCTTTTTATGGGTATGACCGGTATTTTTGGGGGGACTCGCGAACTCGTACCAACATGCTTATCTGTCTGCTTACGCAGGCGGTTCATGCGTTACAATTCTCCCACCAGTTCTTTCATCACATCATCTACTTTTTCAATCTTTTCGGCTCTGTAAGCGTTGCTGCCGCAGAAGAGAAGGGCGTTGTCTTCGTCTCCTTCTGCTGCATTTACCAATGCCTTTGTGATGCAGTAAGGAATGGTTTTGATATCGCAGTGTTCCAGACACTGGAAGCAGGTTTTGATGGCCGGACGGACGCCGTCTTTGATCTGCTGTAAAAACGGATTTAAGATGGCACGTCCTGGCATTCCTACCGGGCTCTGGGTGATAACGATATCTTCTTTTTTTGCGTTGATGTAAGCCTGTTTGTAAGCATCCGGAGCGTCACATTCTTCTGTCGTGACAAAACGAGTTGCCACCTGTACGCCTTCTGCCCCCAGTTCAAACTGGTGTTTTACATCTTCATGGGTATAAATTCCCCCGGCAGTTACTACCGGGATATGTTTCTGGTATTTTTCTTCGTAAGTCTTTACCACTTCCATAATGGAGCGGACTTCTTTATCGTAGGCTTCCTGGTTATAGGTATTTGGCACATCTTTGGTGTCTGCGCCGTACTCAGCCAGTTCTTCTCTGGAAAAGCCCAGATGACCACCGGCTAAAGGTCCTTCTACTACTACAAAATCAGGAACCTGCTTGTATTTTCTGTCCCAAAGTCTGCAGATAACCTGTGCAGACTTTGCGGAAGATACGATGGGGGCAAGCTTTACTTTTTTTACTGCCTGCTTGCAAAATTCTTCGCAGTTTTCTTTTGCGTCTGCAATACCGGCTTTCATCTCTTCGTAAGCAGCCTGTGCATATTCCGGAAGACGTACCGGAAGACCTGCGCCGGATACAATGGCATCTGCGCCGGATTTAATGGCTTCCTTGACCCACAGGTCATAGTGCTTGGTGGCTACCATAATATTAAAACCGATAGCTCCTTTTGGCGCAATCTCTCTGGCTTTCTGCATCTCCCGCCTGATAGCGCGCAGATTTGCCTCTACAAAGTTGGTCTTAAAATCAGGTTCCCTGAAACCGATCTGTGCTGTGGAGATCAGTCCCATGCCGCCGGAAGCTGCTACAGCTCCCGCCAGTTTATGAAGGCTGATGCCTACGCCCATACCGCCCTGGATCACTGGTCTTTGCAGTACCAGATCTCCTATTTTTAAAGCTTTGATCCCACTCATTACATTCTCCTAAATCTTTCGTATCTGTGCTCTGCCAGCTCTTCTCCTGACATATCCTGATACTTCTTCATAAATTTCACCATAGACCGATCCATATAACCTGCAATGCGGTACAGAGTATCTGTATTTGCCGGTTCTTCCTCCGGTATGATCCGCTCGATCAGTCCCAGTTCCTTTAAATCAGCAGCGGTCACTTTCATGACTCTGGCTGCTTCCGGCGCCTTTTTACTGTCCTTATAAAGGATAGACGCAAAGCCTTCCGGTGATAAAATGGAATAAATGGCATTTTCCATCATCCATACTTCATTTGCTACTGCCATAGCCAGCGCGCCGCCGCTTCCGCCTTCGCCGATGACGATAGAAAGCACCGGTACTTTTAAATCCGACATTTCAAACAGATTTCTTGCAATGGCTTCTCCCTGACCTCTTTCCTCTGCTTCCAGGCCGCAGAAAGCTCCCGGTGTGTCTACAAAGCAGATAATGGGGCGTCCGAAGGTTTCTGCCTGCTTCATTAAGCGCAGCGCCTTGCGGTAGCCGTCTGGAGACGGCATACCGAAGTTGCGACGGATATTGTCCTTGGTATTCTTTCCCTTCTGCTGTCCGATGACAGTCACCGGCATGCCGTGGAACATGGCAATACCGCCAACAATGGCTCCGTCATCTTTAAAGCAGCGGTCTCCATGGAATTCCATAAATTCATCAAAAACAGCGGTGATATAGTCAAGAGCGGTGGGTCTGTCTGCCTTTCTGGAAAGAAGGACTGTATCCCAGGCACTCTTTTCTGTGTTTTCCTGAGACTGTGGAGCTGCCAGGGTATTTACAGGTATATCTGTCTTAACCCCGTTCTCTTCCACATCCATATCATGTTTTCTATGCATGTAAAGGATCCGTCCGATCACATGCTTCTGGTCCTGACGTGGAAGGATCATGTCTACAAATCCATGTTCTAACAGGAATTCCGCTCTCTGGAAGCCTTCCGGCAGCTTCTGTCCAATGGTCTGCTCAATGACTCTTGGGCCTGCAAAGCCGATCAATGCACCTGGTTCCGCAATAATAATATCACCTAACATGGCAAAACTTGCTGTCACACCGCCGGTGGTTGGATCAGTGAGAACACTGATAAACAGCTGTCCTGCTTCATGGTGACGCTTTAAGGCTGCGGAAGTCTTTGCCATCTGCATCAGGGAAACAATGCCTTCCTGCATTCTGGCACCGCCGGAGCAGGCAAACAGGATCACCGGAAGTTTTTCTTTGGTAGCACGTTCTACTGCCTCAGTGATCTTCTCCCCAACTACATGGCCCATACTGCTCATGATAAAGCGGGCGTCACAGACACCTACAACAGCAGGATTTCCGTCGATCTTTGCCTTTCCAATAACAATGGCTTCATTCAGATTTGTTTTTTCTCTGGCTGATTCTACCTTTTTTTCGTAATTTGGGAAATCCAGAGGATTGGAAAATGGCATTTCTTTATTCCATTCCTCAAAAGTTCCTACATCGGTAAGCATTTCGATCCTGCGGTAAGCATGAACACGGAAGTAGCCGCCGCATTTGGGGCATACATAGTAATTGTTCTTTACGTCTTCCACATAGATCGGCTGCCCGCATTTATTACATTTGCGCCATAAGCCTTCCGGGATGGATGGTTCTTCTCCTTCATGGCTTACCGGTCTGTATTTGGTATCTATTTTTGTATACGTTTTTCTGAACATGTTGCGCAGCATACGACAACTTCCTTTCTGCATTATCCTTATTCAGGATCATAAATATCCGTCCGCGACCTGGTCGCGGAGGATTTTTCCAGATTAAAATCATTTTATGTAGTCCGGGAAATACTTTTCAATAAATCCGGTGTCTGTATCACCCTTCTGAAAAGCCTCATTTTCCAGGATCTCATACTGAAAATCAATATTTGTTTCAATGCCTTCTATGATGACCTCGCCTAAAGCACTGCGCATTTTTGCAATGGCAGATGCCCTGTCTTTATCGTAAACGATCAGTTTCATAAGCATGGAGTCATAGTTAGCAGGTACTTTATAATCATTGTAAATGTGTGTATCCACGCGGACACCATTTCCACCAGGAATATGCACATTGGTAATGCGGCCCGGACATGGCATAAAGTGCTTTTTCGGGTTTTCCGCATTAATACGGCATTCAATGGCATGTCCCTTGATCTGGATGTCTTCCTGTGACACACTTAATGGCTCTCCTGCAGCAACACGGATCTGCTCTTTGATCAGATCGATGCCGGAAACCAGCTCTGTTACAGGATGCTCTACCTGGATACGGGTGTTCATTTCCATAAAATAGAAATTTTTGTCTTTATCCAACAAAAACTCAATGGTTCCTGCATTTTCGTAATTCACGGCTTTGGCTGCCTTTACTGCAACTTCACCCATTTTTTTACGAAGTTCAGGGGAAATGACCTCACAAGGGGACTCTTCCATTACCTTCTGATGACGGCGCTGGATGGAGCAGTCACGTTCTCCCAAGTGAACAACATGGCCAAATTTGTCACCCATGATCTGAAATTCCACATGACGTGGTTTTTCAATATATTTTTCAATATACATGGTGTCATCGGAAAATCCCTTTACAGACTCTAACTGAGCTGCATTAAAATGCTCTGTAAAGTCCTCTTCGCTTCTGGAAATACGCATTCCCTTTCCGCCGCCGCCGGAGGAAGCCTTGATCATGACCGGAAAACCAATCTCTTTTGCCATGACAAGTCCATCTTCTGCTGTGTATACAGGCTCTTTGCTTCCAGGAACAACAGGAACTCCGGCCTGCATCATGGTATTTCTGGCTTCTGACTTATTTCCCATGCGGTTGATGATCTCAGCAGACGGTCCGATAAAGGTAATGTTGCACTGCTGGCAAAGTTTTGCAAAACGGGCATTTTCAGATAAAAATCCAAATCCCGGATGAATGGCATCTGCCTTCATTGCAACAGTTGCGGAGAGAATACGCTCCATATTCAGATAGCTCTGGCTGGAAGGAGCCGGGCCAATACAGATGGCTTCATCTGCCAGAAGAGTGTGAAGACAATCCTTATCAGCCTCAGAGTAAACTGCAACGGTGCGAATGCCCATTTCACGGCAGGCTCTGATGATGCGGACTGCGATCTCACCTCTGTTTGCGATCAATATCTTATTAAACATTTCAAATCTCCTATGGACCAGTATTATCTATCCGATCATAAAGGTCAGTTCGCCAACAACTGCGATCTTGCCGTCTACCGTAGCAGTTGCTTTTCCTACGCCAACCGGTCCCTTCTGCTTGATGATCTCACATTCCAGTCTTAAACGGTCTCCCGGAACTACTTTGTGCTTGAATTTTACGTTATTTAAGCCGCCAAAATATGCAGTCTTTCCCTTGAAATTCTCCTGGGAAAGAATTGCTACAGCGCCGGTCTGAGCCAGTGCTTCCACGATCAGAACGCCCGGCATAACCGGTTCTTGTGGGAAATGGCCTCTGAAATATGGCTCATCATAAGTAACAGATTTGTAGCCAACTGCCTTTACGCCCGGCTCTAATTCTTCAATACAGTCTACCAGGAGAAATGGATGTCTGTGCGGAATGATCTCCTGGATTTCTTTAATACCCATTAACATGGTTGTTGCCCTCCTATTTTCTCTCGGAACCAATGTTCTCCCGGAACCTTTTTTATTTGGAAAGGTTCCAGGAGGACATCTTATTTAATACGGAATAATGGCTGTCCGTACTCTACTACTTCCTCATTATTTACAAGGATCGCTTCAATAACGCCGTCATATTCGCTTTCGATCTCGTTCATCAGCTTCATAGCTTCAATAATGCCAAGTACCTGTCCCTTTTTCACAGTATCTCCCTCTTTTACGAAGCTTTCTGCATCCGGGGAAGAAGAACTGTAGAAGGTTCCTACTAATGGGGAGGTGATCACTTTATCAGAAGCAATGTCATGGCTTTCTGCTGCTTCCGGTGCAGCTGCAGGTGCTTCTGCGCCTGTGGAAGCTGCAGTGAGTACAGGTGCTGCACTTGGAGCCGGAACTGCTGCTACAGCGCCAGGTGCGCCAACGGTGATGATCTTTGCTTCTTCTTTCTCTTTCTTAAGGGAAATATGCATATCGCCCTGGTCCAGTTTAAAGCTGGTCAGCTTTGAATCAGATACAGCCTGAACCAGTGTCAGGATTTCATCCATATTCATGTCCACGTTCTCCTTCCTTATGCAGTGAATTTCTTCACGATCAGGCTGGCATTATGTCCGCCAAAGCCTAAAGAGTTGCTGATGGCATAATTTACATCCATAGATACGCCCTCATGCATGGTGTAATCTAAGTCGCAGCCTTCACCTGGATTTTCCAGACCTACCGTTGGATGTACATAGCCGTCTTCAATGCTCTTTACACAGGTAATGAACTCTACACCGCCTGCTGCGCCTAATAAGTGGCCGATCATGGACTTGGTGGAGTTGATCTTTACTTTATTTGCATGAGCGCCTAAAGCCAGTTTAATAGCCTTTGTCTCGAATAAGTCATTGTGATGGGTGCTGGTTCCGTGAGCATTTACATAATCAAGCTGCTCTGGGGTAATTCCTGCATCCTTCATGGCAAATTCCATTGCCTTTGCAGCGCCGCTTCCATCTTCTGCAGGGGAAGTAATGTGGTATGCGTCACAGGTTGCACCGTATCCAACTACTTCTGCCAGGATCTTAGCCCCTCTTGCCTGTGCGTGCTCTAAGGACTCTAATACAACGATACCGGCGCCTTCGCCCATAACGAAACCATTTCTGTCCTGGTCAAATGGGATAGATGCTTTCTTTACATCATCGGTGGTGTTTAATGCAGTTAAGGAGGTAAAGCCAGCCACACCAATTGGAGTAATACTTGCTTCTGTACCGCCTGCTACCATTACATCTGCCTCACCATGCTGGATGGAACGGAATGCTTCGCCGATGGAATGGGTACCAGTTGCACATGCAGTTACTACGTTGATGCATTTTCCCTTAAGACCAAACTGGATAGAAACATTTCCTGCTGCCATGTTACTGATCATTAATGGTACTAATAATGGCTCTACTCTTCCCGGTCCTTTTTCTAACAGTCTCTTTTCGTTGCGCTCTAAAGCCTGTAAGGAACCAATACCGGATCCTACGCTTACGCCAACACGGAAAGGATCTTCTTTTTCCATGTCAATGCCTGATGTTTCCAGAGCTTCCTTTGCTGCTGCTACTGCAAACTGGCAGAATGTTTCCATACGACGTGCAGTTTTCGGATCCATATACTGCTTTGGATCAAAATCTTTTACTTCTGCTGCCAGCTTGCATTTAAAATCAGCTGTATCAAAATGAGTGATTGGTGCAATGCCTACTGTATTTGACTTGACTGCAGTCCAAAAAGCCTCTACACTATTTCCAATTGGGGTAATAGCGCCCATACCTGTTACTACTACTCTTGTATTCATATATTTGACTCCTGTTCTATTTTTGCCTGATTGGCGGTGTAACGAAACAGCGAAAGCTGTTTTACTACATAGCCATGCCTCCATCAACAGATATTACCTGACCGGTAATATAGCGTGCTTCCTCAGATGCTAAAAACGCAACTGCATTTGCAATATCTTCCGTCTCACCAAAAGCTTTCATAGGAATATTTTCCATGATTGCTTTCTTGATATCATCTTTTAACACATCTGTCATTTCTGTCTTAATAAATCCTGGTGCAACTGCATTTACAGTAATACCGCGGCTTGCCAGCTCTTTTGCTGCACTCTTGGTCAGTCCGATGACGCCGGCCTTCGCTGCACAGTAATTTGCCTGTCCTGCATTTCCTAATACACCGGATACAGAAGAAATGTTGATGATGCGGCCGCTCTTCTGCTTTAACATCTGTCTTGCAATGTGACGGGTGCAGTTGAACACGCCCTTTAAGTTGGTCTGGATCACTGCGTCAAAGTCTTCCTCAGACATTTTCATTAACAGGTTGTCTCTTGTGATACCTGCGTTATTTACCAGGATATCCAGACGTCCATGCTCTTTCACTACTGCATCTAACATTTCCTTGCAGCTTTCAAAGTCGGAAACATTGCACTGAACTGCCTGTCCGTTTCCTCCGGCTGCCTGGATTTCTTTTACTACTTCCTCTGCCTTTGCAGCAGAACCATTATAATTTACGATCACAAATGCGCCTTTTGCCGCTAACGTTTTAGCGATCTGGCGTCCAATTCCGCGGCTTGCGCCAGTAACCAGTGCAATCTTTCCTTCCAGCATGTTTATTCTCCTTCTACGCCTCTTTTAAAGCTTCTACTACCTTTTCTATATCCTCTAACTTCTCAACGTTTAATGTTTTTACGCTGCGGTCGATCTTTCTCATAAAGCCAGCCAGTGTCTTTCCTGGTCCGATCTCAATGAAAGTATCCACACCGTCTGCCAGCATGGTTTCCACACACTGCTGCCATTTTACAGAAGAAGAAACCTGCTTTACTAAAAGATCTTTTACAGGTTCTGCCTCTGTTACATACTGGGCAGTCACATTAGCTGCATATGGGATAACCGGCTTGTGGATCTCTACGTTTTCAAGAACCTTTCCCAGCTTCTCGCCTGCGCCAACTAACATTCCTGAATGGAATGGGCCGCTTACATTTAACATAATGGCACGTTTTGCACCTGCTGCCTTTAACTTCTCACAGGCTTCTTCTACTGCTGCTTTCTTACCGGAAATAACGATCTGTCCCGGACAGTTGTAATTGGCGATCCATACACCGTCTATATCAGCAGTTACTTCTTCAATCACTGCTGCATCTAATGCCAGGATGGCTGCCATAGCGCCTTCTCCGGCAGGAACTTCTTCCTGCATGAAGATGCCTCTCTGACGTACCGTTGTAATGGCATCTTCTTCGCTCATAACCCCTGCTGCTGCCAGTGCACAGTACTCGCCAAGGCTTAAACCAGCTGCTACGTCTGGTTTTACGCCATTTTCTTCTAAAACCTTCATCATGGCAATGCTGGTGGTGACCATAGCTGCCTGTGTATATTCTGTAATATCCAGTCTGTCATTCGGCTCAAAGCAAAGCTCCGGAACAGAGAAGCCTAAAAGCTCTGTGGCTTTGTCAAATACCTTGCGGCCTGTTTCTGTCTGCTCATAAAAATCTTTTCCCATACCGCAGGTCTGTGCGCCCTGACCTGGGAAGATAAATGCGATCTTACTCATGTTCATTACTCCCTGTTTAAAAGCGGTTCAAAAAGTACCTAACAACGACCTAAAAGTTTCTCTGTTTGATCCATCATCTCTTCGATCATTTCCTTACAGGTCTGCTCTTTGGAAATAAGACCTGCGATCTGACCAGCCATAACGGTTCCGTTCTTTACATCGCCTTCCTGAACTGCCTTGCGTAAAGTTCCTAAAGTCAGGTATTCCAGTTCCTCAAAGGACTTTCCTTCCTGCTCTAATTTGATGTATTCTCTGGTCATCTGGTTTCTCAGGCAGCGTACCGGATGTCCATGGGTTCTTCCTGTAACAGTGGAGTCGATATCTTTTGCCTTGATGATACGCTCCTTGTAATTTTCATGTACAATAGACTCTTTGGAAACAACGAAGCGGGTACCGATCTGTACTGCCTCTGCACCTAACATAAATGCAGCTGCAATGCCTCTTCCGTCACCAATACCGCCTGCTGCGATCACCGGGATAGAAACAGCGTCAGCAACCTGTGGTACTAAAGTCATGGTAGTCTCTTCGCCGATATGTCCGCCGGACTCCATTCCCTCTGCAACAACAGCGTCAGCTCCATATTTTTCCATACGGCGTGCCAGAGCAACAGATGCAACAACTGGAATGACCTTAACGCCTGCGGCCTTCCACATATCCATATATTTTTCAGGGTTTCCGGCACCTGTGGTAACTACCTTGATGCCTTCTTCTACAACTACTTTTGCTACGTCATCTGCATGTGGGCTTAACAGCATAACATTGACACCAAAAGGCTTCTTTGTCAGCTCTCTTGCCTTTCTGATCTCTTCTCTGACTACTTCGCCAGGAGCGTTTGCGCCGCCGATCAGTCCCAGACCGCCTGCCTCAGATACGGCTGCAGCCAGGTTGTGCTCTGCCACCCATGCCATTCCTCCCTGAATGATGGGATATTCGATTCCTAACATTTCTGTAATTCTTGTATTCATTCTTTCCTCCAAAATTCCGGGATTTTCCCGTAGCCTTGTAGAAACAGCGTGCTTCCATAGTAAGCACGCCGTCCCCCTGTTGCTATTGATGTACACTCCGCTTTTTCGCGGAGCAGCTGACTTTCATTGCCGACGCCTGGCAGCATGTCTACTTATAATTAAGCCTCAACGCCTTTGTTCTTTAAGTAGTTCATAACATCGCCTACAGTTGCCAGGTTCTCTAAGTCCTCTGCAGGGATCTCTACGGAATACTCATCCTCTAAAGCCATAACCAGCTCGAACAGATCCAGGGAGTCTGCTCCTAAATCGTCCTTAAAAGAGGAAGCCTCTGTGATGCTGTCTGCATCTACGCTTAACTGATCTGCAATAAGTTCTTTCATCTTCTCTAACATGATATTGTTCTCCTTTTTCTGATTAAAATTTATATTTTTATTTAACTTATCCGCTGCGGCAAAGCCACTGCGTGTATATTACGTTATTTATTACTGTCTGTTTACCACTCCAGTAAAACAGCTCCCCAGGTAAGACCTGCGCCAAATCCGGCTAACACCAGCTTGTCTCCGTTTTTAAGCTTTCCGGCTCTGTTTAACTCGTCCAGTAAAATAGGTACGGACGCGCCGGATGTATTTCCATAGTGTTCCATGTTCACCGGGAATTTCTCCAGATCCACTTTCAGGCGTTTTGCAATGGACTCAATGATGCGGTAATTTGCCTGGTGGATGATGAACTGGTCAATATCTTCTGCTGTATTTCCGGTTTCTTCCAAAACTTCTTTGATACACTCTGGAACCTGCTTTACAGCAAATTTGAACACTTCCTGTCCTTCCATGGTCATGTAGCCAAGCTCCGGTTTCTTTCCTAATAAGAAGTTTCCCGTAGAACGGCTTCCACAGGTCAGTACCCCGCCTTTGGCTCCGTTGGAATGCATGTTCAGACCGATGATACCATTTTCAGCTGCTGTTACCACTGCTGCTCCTGCTCCGTCTCCAAAGAGAACGCAGGTGCTTCTGTCTGTCCAGTCTACTAACTTGCTTAACAGGTCAGCGCCGATCACAAGGGCTGTTTTATAAAGACCGGAAGAAATATAGGCATGTGCAGTGCTTAAGGCAAACACGAAACCAGTACATGCAGAACTGATATCAAAGCAGGCTGCATTCACTGCGCCAACTTTCGCCTGTACCTCGCAGGCTCCATTTGGGAAGCAGTAATCCGGTGATGAAGTAGCCAGGATGATCAGGTCGATCTCCTCCGGATCAATTCCCGCCTGCTCAATGGCTCTCGCAGCTGCTTTCGCCGCCATATCTGATGTACTGTCGTCTGTTGCGATCCTTCTCTCTCCGATCCCCGTGCGGCTGCGGATCCACTGGTCATTGGTTTCGACGATCTTTGACAGGTCATCATTTGTTACGATCTGAGCCGGTACATAGGAACCAGTTCCTATAATTTTTGTAGTCATTTTTCTTACCTTTCCGCAGAAATACTTTGAACTTCAAAGTAATACTACAGGAAGAGATACTATTTGTCAAGAAATATTTTTTTAATATTTAATCCACTGTTTTTTCGTTTCTGTTCAGTATTTTCCTGTATTCTTTTATAATCCCCCCTTTATCATTGACTTAATTTCCAAAATTTGCTACTTTTTAATTATACATTGTAAACAATGCATGATGTCCCTTAAGTTAGGGATCGCAGCGGTATGGGGTTCGCAAAGTACAACAAAACAGGAGGTATTTCATTATGAAAACAACAGGGGTTATAAGAAAACTGGACGAGCTTGGACGGATCACCCTTCCTATCGAGCTGAGAAGAAGCCTGAACCTGGACGTAAAAGACGCCCTTGAGATCACAGTCCAGGATGACTGCATCATCCTAAAAAAAGCAGCAAACACAGATATCTTCACCGGGGGAACAGAAGATCTGGTTGAATATGAAGGAAAGAAAGTTTCTAAGGCATCCATTCTGGCGCTGGCAAAGCTGGCTGGTTTGAAGTTAGCTGAGTAAATTACATAAAAACAATTAAAACTGCCGCAAGACCATGAAATCCGTGGTCTTACGGCAGTTTTTTTTATTACTTCTAAATTCATTACACAAAACATGAGCGAATATCTGGCTCAATCCCACAAAACATGAGCGAATATTTCAGCATCACGCACATTTTATTACAGCAGCTGCTGATACACATCTCTCTTGGATATTCCTCTGTCCTTTGCAACTGCCTTCATGGCTTCTTTTTTATCCATTCCCTGTGACAGATAATGCTCCATATGCTCTTCAATAGGCATCTCTTCCCAGGCGCGGATCTCTTCTTCCCGGATCTCTTCTACCGGCTTTCCGGCGATAACGATGACACACTCGCCTTTTGGCTCTTCGGTTTCATAGTGGGCAAGAGCTTCTTCAAAGGTTGTCTGGAAGGCACTTTCAAACTTCTTGGTAAGTTCTCTGCAGATGGTGATCTTCCGGTTTCCCAGTGCCCCGTACAGGTCCTCTAAAGTTGCCACCAGATGATGAGGCGCTTCATAGACGATCATGGTCCTGGTCTCTTTTTTCAGTTCTTCCAGGATCCGCTGGCGCTCTTTTTTATCACTTTTTTCTGCTGGCAGAAATGCCTCAAAGCAGAACCTTCTGGTAGGAAGCCCGGACATGGTAAGGGCGGTGATACAGGCTGCAGGTCCTGGAAGGGAAGTGACCGGAATACCTGCTTCATAGCACTGTCTTACCAGTTCTTCTCCCGGATCAGAAATTCCCGGTGTTCCCGCGTCGGTGATCAGGGCAATGTTGGTGCCCTCTGCCATTTTCTCTACCAGATATTTTGCCTTTTCCACCTTATTATACTCATGATAACTGGTCATAGGCGTTTTTATGTCAAAATGATTTAACAGCTTGATACTGTGTCTTGTATCTTCCGCTGCGATCAGATCTGCCTCTTTTAATGTTTTTAACACCCGGTAGGTAATGTCTTCCAGATTACCGATGGGTGTTGCACACAGATATAATTTTCCTGTCATGTACCTTTCCTCCGCAAGCGCTTTTTAATACCCGTAAGTAGTCCGTATCTCCTGTGAATACTCCCCGTTCTCATCAAATACAATAACCGGCGCTTCTACCTTCATCAGGGCTCCGCCGCCTCTTACTGCCTCAATCAGCACCATATTGGCTTCCCGGTCCTTATAGGGATGTACAAATTTCATCCGTTTAGGCTCTAAACCATGCTGCTTCATAGTCTGTAAGATCTCGATCAGTCTTCTTGGGCGGTGAACCATATAAAACCGTCCCCCTGGTTTTAACACTCTTGTGCCTTCTCTTACCACATCATCTAAGGTGCAAAGCACCTCATGGCGGGCAATGGCCTTGGCATCTCCCGGGTTTTTAATGCCGTGGGCATCATTCATATAAGGTGGATTGCTGGTGACTACATCAAAAGAAGCCAGTGCAAACCTGCTTCCGGCCTCCTTGATATCTCCTGTTACGATCTCCACCTTTTCTTCCAGGTGATTGTATTTCACACTTCTCCTGGCCATATCCGCAGACTCTTCCTGGATCTCAAGGCCGGTAAAGTGCCTTCCTTCTGTTTTTGCTTCTAAAAGAATGGGGATAATACCGGTTCCTGTTCCCAGATCCAGCGCCTTTTCTCCTGGCTTTACCACTGCAAAACCGGACAGCAGCACCGCATCCATCCCAAAACAGAAGGTGCCTTTTCTCTGGATGATGCCGTAATGATTTCTCTGAAGATCATCGATCCGCTCATCATCCCTTAAAAGGATATTTCCTTCCTGTCTCCAGCTGTGTTCCATTTCACTATTTATCATTCAACCTTGACTTTCCTTCCCGCTTTTCCAGTGCTTCCAGCTTCTTTAACTCTGCTTCGTCCTGCTTTTCGCCGCCTTTGCCCTTCTTTCTTCTGGGTTTAAACTTTAACTGGTCTACCTTGTATTCACGGATCTCTTTTTCGTCTTTATCTACTACTACGATCACCTTTACAGTCTGGCGCAGCACATTTACACTGTGTACTTCTCCCCTCAGGCCGTCTGCAGTGGTAACTGTATCACCAATTCCCGGCAGTTTGCTGTTTAATACCTCGTAGGTCTCTTCCTCATTTTTCAGGCAGCACATCAGTCTTCCGCACACACCGGAAATCTTAGTTGGATTTAAGGACAGGTTCTGCTCCTTTGCCATTTTAATAGAAACCGGGATGAACTCAGACAGATAAGAATGGCAGCACAGCGGTCTTCCGCAGATGCCGATACCACCCATGATCTTGGTCTCGTCTCTCACACCTACCTGGCGCAGCTCTATACGGGTCTTAAATACACTTGCAAGGTCCTTTACCAGCTCTCTGAAGTCAATTCTTCCGTCTGCTGTAAAGTAAAACAGCACCTTATTATTGTCAAAGGTATATTCCGCATCGATCAGCTTCATTTCCAGGTTGTGCTTTTTGATCTTTTCCTGGCAGATCTTAAATGCTTCTTTTTCTTTCTCTTTGTTTTTTGCCTCAATGGCACGGTCCTCATCCGTTGCCATACGGATCACCGGCTTAAGAGGTGGTATTACCTTTGTCTCATCTACTTCTCTGTTTCCAAGAACTACGTAACCGTATTCAATACCTCTGGCAGTTTCTACGATCACATGGTCCCCAATTTTTATCTGACGGTCTGCAGGATCAAAATAGTAGATCTTTCCGGCAGCCCGAAAACGCACTCCGATTACTGTTAACATTTCTCTTACTTAATTTCCTTTCCTAAAACACCCTTAAAATACAATTCTATTAATTCTCTTTCATGGTCAGAAGTAAAAGCTCCATGACCAGTTCCATATTTACATTGGCATCTAAACGGACTCTGGCCTTGTCAATGGCCCCTAAGATCTGTTCCAGCCCTTCATAACTGCTTAAAGACGCCGCCTTCTTCACTGCGGAAAACTCATCCTTGAAAATGAGAAGGTTTAAATCTTTGGTAGTTTTATACATCAGGATATCACGGTACCACATCTGCATAAAATCCAGACATTCCTTAATATCCGTATTGTCATCTTTTAATTTGCGGATCACATCCAAAAGCTGGGAAATATCCATTTCCTTGATTTCCTTTAACAGCTTTAAAATCTCTTCATACATCATCTTAAAGTCCTCTGACTGGGCCAGATGAATTGCTTTGCCCAGATTTCCTCTTGCAAATGCACTGTATATTTCTGCCTGAATGTCCTTTACCTGAAGCTTTTCTTCCAGATAAGTCTTCACAACAGAGTCTTTTAATGGTTTCAGTTTCAGCTGCACACACCGTGAAAGAATGGTCTGTAAAAATGCATCCTGGTTTGTAGTCAAAAGCATGATCACTGCATAGGCCGGTGGCTCTTCTATGGTCTTTAAAAGAGCATTCTGGGCCTGCACCGTCATTTTCTGCGCTTCATCTACAATATAGATCTTATACTGGCTACTGTAAGGACGCACCATAATGGTATCATTGATCTGCTCACGGATATCATCTACACCCATACTGGCCGGTTTTTCATGTGTTACATAGATCAGATCCGGGTGGTTTCCTGACAGGACCTGCTTGCAGGCATGACACTGCATACAGGGCTCTCTGCCTCCTTCTTCACAGAGAAGAGTCATGGCAAAGGCATTTGCAAGGGTCTTTTTTCCCATTCCTTCTTCGCCGCTTAGAATATAAGCGTGGGAAACTTTCCCCGTTGCTGCCGCATTCTGAAAATGTTCTTTGATCTGTTCATGTCCTAAGATGTCTTTAAATTCAAGCATGTGGCCACCTCCCCCAGTACCTTGTTTGTTACCGGATGCTCTGCACTTTGTGCTCTCACGATCTTATCACTATGATAACATAATTACTTTTTCCTGTACACACTTTTTCCAGGTGCAAAAATCTCCAGTGCAATTACCATTCACAGGCTCCATGACCAGCCGCCTAGTGCCCTCTTACCCGATCCTGATACTCAGAAGGCGCGATCCCCACTATTTTCTTAAACTGGGCGCTGAAATAGGCTGTATCTGAATAGCCCGCAGCATCTGCTACTTCATATACCTTTAAATTTCCCTCTTTTAACAGTTCCATTGCCACTTTCATGCGGTAATAAGAAAGATAGGTGGTAAATGTATAATCTGTCTCTTTTTTGAACACACGGCTTAAATAGCCTTCGCTGATCTGCAGCTGCTCTGCCACTGTACTGATATTGATATCTTCTTTATAATGTTCACGGATCTGTTTGATCGCCTGCTCTACATACTTATTTTTTGCTTTTCTGTCTGCATTAAACCGGAAAATAGGCGTTTCTTCCTCTTCTTTCTGCCGGAGCCGGTCTCCTTCTTCTAACTGGTCGATGATCCGGGTCACTGCCTGCTCCAAATCACCGTCCTTTAATGGCTTTAACAGATAATCGCTGACTCCCAGCTTCACCGCACTCTGGGCATATTTAAAATCCCCATAAGCCGTCAGGATAATAAATTTCGCCCTGTTTCCCTGTTCCCGCAGCTTTGCGATCATTTCCACGCCGTCCATACGGGGCATTTTCAGGTCTGTAACGATAATATCCGGTGAAAGGCGGCGGATCACCTCTGCCCCTTCTTCCCCATTGGCAGCTTCCCCGGCGATCATACAGTTTAATGCATCCCAGTTAATGGTAAATATAATGCCTTTTCTGGCAATCTCTTCATCTTCTACCACTACTACTTTATACATCGTCCCCCTCCTTTCTAAGATGTCCTCTCAGGGTCTTTCGGCACCTGCCTTTGTGGCCGATTTTCCGCCAGTCGCACCCAAATTTCATCAACGTACGTACCGCGTACGCCTCAGAAATTTGAGTACAACTGACAAAAAATCTTCTCACAAAATCAGGCACCAAAAGATCCCGAGCGAACATCCGGCAGTCTCAAAGTGACAGTTGTTCCATCTTCTGTCACTTCTGCCTTCAGGCCATATTCATTTCCATAATATAATTTTAGTATCCTCATAATATTATAAAGCCCCAGATGTCCGTCCCGCTTCTCCGGTTCCGGACTGTTGATCCAGGCCAATATCTCCGGGCTCATGCCACGGCCGTCATCGGTAATGGAAATATTTAAAACATCTCCTTCACGGCCTGCATAAATACAGATATATCCATTTTCACAGCCTTCCAGCCCATGAATAATAGCATTTTCAACCAACGGCTGTAAGATCATTTTCGGCACCAGGCACTCCTCTAACTGGTCCGGTATCTCCTTTTCACACAAGAACCGGCCTGTAAAGCGGATCTTCTGCACTTCTACATAGCTGTCAATGGTCTCCAATTCCTCTCTTAACGGGATAAACGGTTTACTGGAAATGCTTTTTCGCAATATGATCGCCAGATTTTCCGCCAGCACTGCGATCCGTGGCACCTGGCGGATCCTTGCTTCCCATTTGATGGTGTCCAGCGTGTTATAGAGAAAATGGGGATTTAACTGGGTCTGGTATAATTTTAATGTTGTTTCATTCAGGTCCTTTTGCCTCTGCACCTTATCTTCCAGATACCGGCCCAGATCTTCTGTCATCTGGTTAAAGCTGCGGGTAAGACGTCCCATTTCATCATTGGACTGGGTATGGATACGGATAGAAAGATCACCCTTTTTCACTTTTTCCATAGCTTCATCTAATGTCTGTACCGGGCGGGCAATACTGCCTGTAAGTACGCCTGATACAGCCAGGCAGAGGAATAATCCCAACGCTGACAGGCATAGGCTGACGGTCCACATAGTCTGCACAGCTGGCTGGCTCATAGGCGCCTGGCGGCATAAGAGAAAATAAAAGCCAGTTTTTCCTCCATGGCTTACCAGATACTGTTCCCTGTCATGGCCTGCATCGGACATTTTCCTGTTTTCCAGTATCTTTTCGATCATGTCACCTGTCTGAACCTGGCTCTTGTCCTGTCCAGAGCAGTACACCGTCCGTTTATGGGTATCTAAAAGCAGCAGCACATCCCCAGATGACACCTCTGCCCCTAAAAGATCATCCAGGTTTTCCCTTGTAAAATCAAAAACAATATAGCCAGTTTTTGCACCGCCTTCTGTATACAGCGGTCTTGCACCCTGAAGCAGAATGTCCCCGTCCGTAATAGAAAGATCCGGATCAGTCCTGTAATATACAATATCATCCGTTCTGGAAGCCTTTCTTAAAAGCCCCCAGAATACAGGCAGGTCTTTTTCCTTCCCCTCTGTATCCGTCGTATAGCACAGACGGCCTCCTGAATCATAAATAGAAAACCGGGCATATCCTGAGGTTTCCTGGGTGGCCTGATATAAAGATAAGTACATCTCCCTCTGGTGATCTGCTTCACTTTTTTCGATCATAATCCGGGCTGTCTTTTTATCCGTGGCAATGGTCTTGCAGGTTTCCTCGCATTTTTCAAAAACTGCTTCCAGTCGCGCCTCTGCCTTTGTGATCTGAGTCCGCCCCTCATCTAAATTCTGCCGGTCAAGTGCTGCCGTAAACAGCCGGATCATAACCACACTGGAGCACAATAAAGGCACCAGTGCCGTCAGCAGACAGGCAAGAAAGATCTTTTTATGAAATGAAAGCTTATTTAATATCTTCATCTTTTTCCCTGCCTTCTTTATTACTGTTCCTGTTCATGGGCTGGACCAGTCTTTTCTTCCATAATAAGCTTCCAGATATTTAAAACTTCCTGCTGTCTGGAATATCTCTGTTTCAGCTCTTCATCTGACCGGTCATTCTCTGCAGCCACATCTTCTGCCGGTTGGCGTAAAAGCTGGGTCCGTAAAAGCCATTTTGTATCATCACAGGTAGTGTAGGTTACAAATGCTTCAGAAGCATCCAGATTTGGGGTTCCTTTCCGGATCGCAGTTCCGTCTTCAAAGAAACATTCTCCTCCTTCCGGATCAATGTAATCTACGTCCTGACCTGCAGCCAGCATCGCTTTCGCTGCCTCCTCTGAGGTAACGCCAATAGAATAGCGGCCGTCAGAAATGCCCTGTTCCACCTCTTTAAAGGTCTCCGGCATCTGATACTGCATATTTTCCGCTAAGAGGTCCAGAAATTCTTCTTTTTCGCTGTTTTTTGCCGCCTCTGTGAGAACAGAAGCAGCCATATCCGATTTAAGGGGATCCGGCACTGCCACACGGCCTTTCCACCGTGGTTCTAACAAGCTGTCCCAGCCTGTTGGCAGCTCTCTGTAGGTCACTACATTGGTATTATATAAAATCACAAAGGATACCGCTGAATACCCTGTCCAGGCATCTTTACCTGTCTGCCAGTACTCTTTGCCTTCCTCTAAGGCGTCCGCACTGACCCCAAAGGCCACATCCCAGTCTGCCTCTTCTTTTTCCAGCTGGGAAAGCATCTCCTTTGCAGAGCCTGTTTCTACCCTTACATTCCAGCCGGTACGCTCCTCAAATTCCTTGATCACCGGCTCCCATTCTTTCCTTTCCTGGGCAGTAAATACGGTCAGGGCATAGTTCTCCGGTTCTGCCTGTTCCTGCACCAGATCGTCAGCCCGGCTGCAGCCTGTAAGAACTGTTCCAGCCAATATTGCAGCTGCAGATATGACCGATAAAAAGAACAGGGAACGCCCTTTTTTGCATTCCCTGTTGAAAAATTTATGTGTTTTATATACTGCATTTCTGTCTGCTTTTCCTGTATACATGCTGCGGTGCCCCTTGTATTTTTTAGACTCGCAAACACGCGCTGACGCGCTCTGCTGTCCGCTAATGCGGACGGTTTGTTCGTTCCATCAGTATACCAGAAAAACAGTTCCATTTCCACACTTTTACAGCCCCAAAAACCTCTCAAACACTACGCAGGCCCGGACTGCATCTTCCTCTTTTTCCATTTCACAGAAGATACGAAGTAACGGCTCTGTACCGGAAAATCTGGCGCTTACCCAGCCGCCATTTTTAAAGTAGACCTTGCAGCCGTCCTGATAAGAAACACGGGATACCTCAAATGGCAGTTCCGGCAGTTTCTGCTCTTCTAACAGCACTTTCTGTATACGTGCCTTTTCCTCTGCTGTAAAACGGTAGCTGCGCTCTTCCATATGAGTCTCACCGTACTGGTCCTCAATATCCTTTACGATCTCAGAAAGGCTCTTACCGGTCACTGCGATCATTTCTACCAGAAGGCTTGCTGCATAGATACCGTCTTTTCCATGGATATGACCTTTTACAGTCAGGCCACCGGAAGACTCACCGCCAATAATGGCATCTGTCTCCTGCATCTTTGCAGAAATATACTTAAAGCCTACAGGCACTTCATAACACTTCTGGCCAAAGCTTTCAGCCACCTTGTCCAACATATGAGTCGTAGCCAGATTTCGCACTGCATCGCCCCGCCAACCCTTATATTTCAGAAGATAATAATACAGCATAACTAAGATCTGGTTGGCGTGAAGATAATGTCCCTTATCGTCAATAACACCTAACCGGTCCGCGTCACCGTCTGTTGCAATACCAATATCGCAGTAGCGGTCCAGCACATAATTCTGCAGGTTCTTAAGGGTATCTTCCGCAGGTGCCGGCATCTTGCCTCCAAACAGTGTATCATGCTGGGCATTAATGGTTTCTACCGTACATCTTGCAACTGCCAGAATAGTACTTAAAGCCGTCAGACTGACACCATACATAGGGTCAACAGCTACTCTCAGATCGCGCTTTCTGATCGCATCTACATTGATCACAGATAAGATATTATCCAGATATTCATTCATTGGATTGATTTCTTCTACAATGCCCTGTTTTACCAGTTCTGTATAACTTGGCGGCGGCATCTGCCCGTCCTCTTCGTGACATGGTGTATACAGCTTTTCCGCCTCTAACAGCCATTTTTCAATGTCCTTTGTCTGAAGCTCATCTGCGTCTCTTCCGCCGTATGTAAACACCTTGATGCCATTGTAGATCGCCGGGTTATGGCTGGCAGTGACCATCATTCCATAGTCCAGCTCATGTTTCATCACATAAAACATTAACAACGGAGTCGGCGCGCTGCGGTTTACAAACTGTACGTGGATCCCCTCTTTTCCAAGGATCTGACATGCCCAGATCACAGCCTCTTTGGAAAGGAAACGGCGGTCATAACCGATGACCACACTTTTTGTGTCCTTATGCTCTGCCTTCATTTTCAGGCATATGGCTAAGGTCAGCTTCTGTATATTTTCCTTGGTAAACTCTTCTCCGATAATCGCACGCCAGCCGCCAGTTCCAAATTTTACCATTTGTGTGTTCCTCCCATCTTTTCAATATACATAGACTTACAAAGCCTGCGCCAGAGGCGCAGGCACTGTTTTCATGTTGCAGTATGAAACAAATTAAACGATCGATACCTTACCCTTACTTACCTTTAAGAAGATAAGCAGAGAAATAACTGTACTTACGGTCAAAATAGATGCCAGCGCTGCCGCTGTACCAAAGCTGTTTCTTACAACCTCTGTATAAATAGCTACAGAAATGGTACTGGTCTTGCCGCCGTAAAGCATAACACTGGAAGACAGCTCATTGATACAGGTGATCCAGCTTAAGATCGCACCGGATAATACGCCAGGTGCCATTAATCTTGCTGTCACCTTGATAAATGTCTGCATAGGTGATACTCCAAGACTGATAGACGCTTCTTCTACGCTTGGATCCATCTGCTGTAAGAAAGCACTGCCGGAACGTACCGTATAAGGCAGTTTTCGTACAACAAAGGCAATGATCATGATCACTGCGGTTCCTGTAAGGATCACAGGTTCCTTGTTAAATGCCACGATCAGGCTGATACCAAGAACAGCGCCTGGAATTACGAATGGGAACATGATCAGCAGATCCATTAACTGTCCTGCAAAGCCCTTCTGGCGCACAACGATATAGGAGATCAGCATACCAATAATGATGATAAATATAATGGCAATGGTTGAAAATACAAAGGTATTGCGGATATTGGTCCACAGACGGTTGAAAATCGTAATATAGCTTCCCAGGCTGAATCCCTTCTTAAATCCTGTAAAGTCGCTCTTGATAAAGCTGCTGACGATAACTACGATCTGAGGAAGGATACCGATAAATGTAACCAGCATAACCGGGAATGTTGCCAGGAAACGCTTTACTCCGTGAAGTTCCTCTTCCTTTGGCGGACGCATGGCAGTCATTACATAGTTTTTCTTTGTAACAAAATGCTTCTGCACCAGAAGGACGGTAGTAGAACAGAATACTACTACTACAGAAAGAGCACTTGCCAGGTGGGCATTTCCGCCGATCTCACTCATGTACTCATTATATACAAGAACAGGAAGTACCATATAACCTTCGCCGATGAGCATTGGAGTACCAAAGTCTGCCAGACTGGTCATAAATACCATAATGGCACCGGCTGCAATAGACGGAAGGACTACCGGCAGTGTAATGGTCCACAGTCTGCGAAGCTTGTTACTTCCCAGGTTCTCTGCAGCCTCTTCCAGACTAGAGTCGATGCTTCCCATAGCACCGGAGGTATACAGATAAACATAAGGGAACAGCTTAAAAGTAAATACCAGGATGATACCCAGTTTTCCGTAAATACTTGGAAGATGGATACCAAACTGGGAAAACATATTTGTCACCAGACCAGAACGTCCAAACAACATGATCCAGCTGTAGGCGCCGATAAATGGCGGGCTCATAAGGCTCATGATGATAAAAATATGGATGAACTGCTTGCCCCATACATTATAACGGGACATTACATAGGCAATAGGCACACCTACAACCAGTGTGGTGATCGTTGTTACCACAGATACAAAAATACTTCTTCCCAATGCGGAATAATAATATTTCTTTGTGAAAAATCGGATATAGTTCTCAAAGGTAAAGCCGTCCACCTTGGTTGAGAAAAAGCTTCGGGTGATCAGGGTACAGAAGGGATAGATCAGAAATACCAGCATAAATCCCACAACTGCCACTTTCACCCAGAACCAGAAGTCTAACTTCTTTCCGGAACCTACCATGAGATCACCTCCTGGGTCGCTGAATCATATACACCTACGGCGCGGATGTCAAAGTTTACCTTTACCTTTTGTCCGTCCGGGCGAAGTTCATGTACATCTTTTGTATACTCATTTAACTGTACGGTCTGTCCATTATCCAACAGGATCTCATATTCAATGAAGTCACCTAAGAAAGTGGAAATGATAATGGTTCCCGGCAGTCCCTCTTTATCGTCAAAGAACAGCTGCTCCGGTCTTGCGGAAATAATTCCCTTACCGGTAAATGGCTTCTTTAAGGTACAGGTAATAGAACACTCTCCCTTAATATCCAGCACTGCCTGATTTGGGTCATCTCCCTTAACATCACACTCTACAAAGTTGGAAACACCGATAAATCCGGCTACAAAGGTATTTTCCGGCTTTTTATAAATCTCTTCAGGAGTTCCCACCTGCATAATATTTCCTTCCTTCATAACAGCGATCCGGTCGGAAATAGCCAGTGCCTCTTCCTGGTCATGGGTTACATAAATCGTAGTAATTCCCAGTCTGCGCTGCAGCTTTTTAATAACCGTTCTCATCTGCACACGCAGCTTTGCATCCAGGTTAGACAGCGGTTCGTCCATCAACAGAACACCAGGTTCAATAACGAAAGCTCTTGCTAAAGCGACTCGCTGCTGCTGTCCGCCGGAAAGTTCATTTGGTTTTCTGTCCTTTAACTTGCCAATCTGCACCAGTTCCAGGGCCTCTTCTACTTTTCCAGGGATCTGATCCTTTGGACACTTTTTCGCTTTCAGGCCGTATGCTACATTTTCAGCCACTGTCAGATGTGGGAAAATCGCATAGTTCTGGAAGACCATACCGATGTCTCTTTTATGAGCCTCCAGATTGTTGATCACCCGGTCATCAAAACAGATCTCTCCTCCGTCTACTGTATTAAATCCTGCGATCATACGCAGAAGGGTGGTTTTTCCGCATCCGGACGGCCCTAAAAGGGTAAAAAATTCTCCCTGTTTAATATCCAGGCTTACTCCGTTTAATGCTGTAAAATCACCGTATTTTTTCACGGCATTTTTAATGATCACTGCATGGCTCATATATCTGGTCCTCCTTTTTGTTCAATGTCCTCTCAAAATCTTTCTGCAACCGCTTTTCTGGAAGACACTCCCACTTTTTACATTCCTTATATATGCGAAAGACTGCCCGCCCGCCAGGGCCAGGCAGTCTTTCTATTATTTGTTTCCCGTTACTTTCATTTCAGAAAGATTAATCTACCATAATATCATTGAAGTGTTCAATAATGGACTCTTTTTCATTTGCAGCCCAGTCAAAGTCATAATCAACTAATACCAGGTCGCTCAGCTTTGCCAGTCCATCTGCAACGTCCATATCACTTCTTACAGGACGACGTCCCCAGTTCTCGCTCTGCTCTGTCTGGCACTCTTTAGAGGTAACGAAGTCGATGAACAGTTTTGCATTTTCTTCATTCGGGCATCCCTTAACAAGAGCTACACCATCCGGAACTGCACTGGTTCCATCCTTTGGATATACAAATCCAACAGAAGGATCATCCTTGTACTGAACAGCTGCTTTCTCAAGAGTAAGACCTACATAGAACTCACCGTCAGCTACCATCTTGTGGCACTTACCTGAAGAGTCAACGATCTTTCCATCCAGGTTGTCATACAGTTTCTTGATGAAATCCCATCCATCTTCCTTGCCGCCATGACCCAGGATCATAGTACATAACTGGGTGTAAGCAGAACCGGATTTAGATGGCAGGCAGTATGCAATTTTGCCCTTCCACTCAGGCTTTGTCAGATCTTCCCAGGTCTCCGGAATGGTCATTCCGTCTTTTTCGATCAGATCTTTATTGTAGAACAGTACCATTGGCAGTGGGCTTTCACCGATCCACTTGTCATCCGGGTCTTTGTACTCTTCTGCAATTACATCATCATTTGCACAAACATATGGTGCGAAGTAATCCTTAAATGCTGCCAGGGAGTCAGCACCGCCGCCCCAGAGTACATCAGCGATCGGGTTAGCAGACTCAGCTGCAATACGGTTGCACAGCTCGCCGGTTCCGGCTGCTACTACTTCTACCTTAACATTTGGATACTTCTCCATGAACAGGTTCACACCTGCATTTAACGGATCTGCATCATGAGGAGAATATACAACTACGGTACCGGAGTAATCTTCCGGAGCTTTCCCAGCGGTTGCCTCAGACTCTTTTGCTTCTTCTTTAGACTCTTCCTTAGCTTCTGCTGCTGTTGTTTCCTCTGCCTTGGTCTCTGCCGGTGCTGCGGTAGTAGCGGTGTTTCCGCCTCCACATGCGGTCATACTCAGTACCATCATGGCTGCCAGTGACGCTGCTGCAAATCTTTTTTTCATATACACCTCTCCTTTTCTATGTACCCTCCCGGTACATCGTTCCCGGTCTCACCGGGACTTAAATAAATTTTGCAGTCTGAAAACTGCTTCTCACGTTCTTTGGAGTTTTCGTTACAGATCATATAGCATGTACCGTAACTTTTCACTCCTGATGATGTTATTATATAATTTTATTATGCATTTTTCCATTTGTTATTCTAACTTTTGTTGTGTTATTCTGAACTTTTGTATAGTTTTTATGTCGTATTTTATATTTATATGTGCATAATATACATACACCAGCAATAAAACAGGACCGTCCTGTCATAAACGCAGCTAACTTCTTACTATTACTACGTCTATTTACAACGGTCCTGTTTTCATCTGTCGATTTTTTCTGTTACAATATTTTTACCTTATATTACCTTGTTCTGCACAGACAGCTCAACCATATTTTACCACTTATAATGCTTGATCAGCGCCTGGGTTCCCAGATCTCCCATGCCTTCCTCTTCCAGTTTTTTACAAATTCCAAGAACATCCTCTAACACATCTAATTTGGTTCCTCTTTCGGATGCTTCCTCATCTGCAAGGCTCATATCCTTGATAAAATGCTTTAAGAAAAAGCCCGGTGCATAGTCATCTTTTGCTGCCTTGGAAGCTACATTATTCATCTGGGCGCTTCCTGCTGCACCGGTAGAAATAGACTTAAGCATTACATCTACGTCCAGTCCTGCATTCTTTGCATAGACCATAGCTTCACACGCACCTGCTAAAGCACCAGCAATGGCGATCTGATTACACATCTTGGTGTGCTGTCCGTTTCCGGACTTTCCTTCGTAGTTGATAGCCTTTCCCATTGCCTCAAATACAGGCAGACAGGTATCAAAGTCCTCTTTATCGCCGCCTACTAAAATTGTCAGTGTTCCTGCCTTTGCACCGCTGTCACCGCCGGTTACAGGGGCATCTAAGCCATGAAGCCCCCGCTTCTTTGCTTCCTCATAGATCTGCTGATCCAACTTCGGGCTTGTAGTGGTCATGTCGATCACATAAGTGCCTTTATCTGCATTTTCAAGGATACCATTTTCCCCGAAATATACTTCCTCTACATCCTTAGGATATCCAACAATGGTAATGACCACATCTCTGCCTTTGGAGCAGTCTGCCACTGTATCACACCATACAGCGCCCTCTGCGATCACATCCTCCACCTTTGACTTTGTTCTGGTATAAATAGAAACCTCATAACCAGCCTTCATCAGATTGCGCACCATGGATTTTCCCATAATGCCAACACCAATAAATCCAATTTTCTTTAACATCTGTTTCTCCTTTCCTTCGTTACACAAAATGTCCTTTATGATTTCTTCTATACACGGTTCAAGCCCGGTATTTTCATATTGTTTTCTGATCCCGCACTGATCCAGACGTTCTTTTGCAAAGTCCTTTTCATCAGCTAAGAACCTTCGGCACATTTCCGCATACTTTGGCACTTTTTGCGTTTTTTCTCTGTTTAATGCCCGCTGCAGACGTTCACCGTCTTCCACATGGATATATAAAGGGACCATGACCTCTGCCCCATAATAACTGCAGAGCTTTTCATAAGACTCCAATGTTCCCATCATCAGATAACTGCCGGATCCCAGATCGATCTGCCCGTCATCTGCCGTAAAATAACTCCACGGCCCGTAAATGGTATCATAAGTGCGGCATTCGATCACTTTACCTGCATCCTTCATAGCCTGAAGCTGCTTCTCATCGGTGAAAATGTACTCCACCCCATTGGTCTCCCCATCACGGATGGGCCTGGTGGTGTACATGCGGACTGTTCCAAGTTCTGGCAGTTCCTTTACCAGACGTTTGTAAATGGTGTCCTTACCTGAGGCACTTTTTCCCATTACATAATAAATCTTTCCCATTATGTTTCCATCTTTCTCTTTCTTTTTAAACGGACCTGCCACCTGATAATGCCATTACCTGTATGGTGACAAGGTCTGTATCTTCCAGTCCCTGGACCGGCAGATCTTTTTCTATATAATCCTGTAATGTTTTCAGTATTTCTTCTGTGATCTGCTCTCCCGGCGCTAACAGCGGGATACCCGGCGGATAAATATAGGCAAATTCCCCGCAGATGCGGCCGCAGCTTTCTTTTAAAGGCACTGCTTCCTTTTCCCCGTCCATTGCTTTAAAAACAGGCATCACCTGCTTTGCATGACGGCTGTAAACATTTTCATCAGGATCATCATTGCAGATATTTCCATTTTTTTCCAGTTCTTTGTCAATTTCAAGTAATGCCTTTTTCAGACGTTTCAGCCCCTTTTTGCTGTCTCCAATGGCTGCAATGGCTGTTACATAATCAGCACCGCACATTTCCATTTCCAGATGATATTTTTCCCTTAAGATCTTGGAAAGCATTTCTCCGGTAAGCCCGCTACCTCTTACTGAGACAACGATCTTGGAAATATCCACATCAAAAATCCCTGCTGTTCCCCTCAGGTCCCGTTCTACCAGGCGCAGGGGCTTCATTTTTCCCAGTTTTTTTCGTATCTTAAGCAAAGCAGCTTCAAATTCAGCCACTTTACCTTCTTTTCTATACTGATCCATGAGAAAAATGCTGTTCTCAATGGACGCCATAAGCACATAAGAAGGACTGCTGCTCTGATAGATCTGCAGATAACGCTCTACCTTTTTCACATCCAGATAGCAGCCACCATCCGGCCTGTTATTTTTCACATGGAGCAGCGCTGTCTGGGTAAGACTTGGCAGTGTTTTATGCACACTCTGGATCACCGCATCTGCTCCCAGTTCAAGGGCTGACTTTGGAAACGCATCCCCATAGGCAAAATGAGCACCATGGGCCTCATCTACGATCAGCGGAAGACCTGCTTTATGGACGATCTTTGCAATGACTTCCACATCCGAAACGATCCCGTCATACGTAGGTGACACGATCAGCACTGCCTGGATATCAGGATCCTTTTTTAATGCGTTTTCCACATCTTCCGGTAAAATTCCGCCCTGTATCCCCAATCCAGGAACCGACTGTGGATAAACATAAACTGCTTCCAGATGGTTTAAATAGATCCCATGATACACCGCCTTATGGCAGTTCCGGCTGACTAATATCTTTCCCCTGTGGGGAACGGCTGCGCTGATGGCCGACAGCAGCCCGCAGGTGCTTCCATTTACAAGATACCATGTGTGGTCCGAACCGTAAAGGCTGGATGCCCATTTCATGGACTCTTTTAAAATTCCTTCTGGATGATGGAGATTGTCAAAACCATCAATTTCTGTTATATCCACAGAAAATGGATCTGGAAAGGACAGTTTTATACCTTCTGCCCGCTTATGTCCCGGCATATGAAAGGGATACATATCCGATCTCCGGTACTTTTTTAAACGTTCAATGAGAAGTTCCTCTTTTTTCACCTTTTTCTGCTCCCGGTTCCCGCGTAAAGCCCTTTTTCATTTTGCAGCTGCAAAAGGCGGATCACTGTAGCACGCAGCTGACGGCGGTTTCTCACCTGGATGAATTTATCCGGATACTGTGCTCCCACCCGTTTATAATCTTCCTTCTTTTCCCGGCTGCGTCCATTTTTCAGGATCCATAAGATAAATTCTTTATCCATCTTTTCTATACAGCCATCTGCCATGCTTTTTCTGGTATGGCCTTTGTATCTGTAATAACGGCGCAGCGCCTGCCACAGACAGATCCATCTTGGATAATCCATAAAAATGATCAGGTCTGCTTCTTTCATCCGCCTTTTCTGACAGAATTTTTCGTAATTTCCGTCAATGACCCAGCCACGCTCTTTATTTTCCTCTAAAAACTGCTCACAAAGCCGGTTCCCTTCTGCTTCCTTTCGCTCCTTCCAGCCTGCTTCAAACTGAAGTTTGTCCAAATGGAGCACCGGACAGCCAAGGATCTTGCCCAGTTTTGCTGCCAGCACCGATTTACCGGAGCCGGTATATCCGATCACTGCAATTTTCATTTTTTCCTTCCCCGAATGTTAAAGCACTATTGAAAAAATCCCCTGCAAGGGCCTTATACCTGTTATAAAGTCTCTGCAGGGGATTGGCTGCCTAAAACAGCTTATTTATTATTTTGTTGCAGTTCTTGTTTTCATGAATATGGAAACAAGAAGATGTCATGGCTGAACTGTAACATTATTTTTCTCTTGTTTCAGTCATTTTCTTAACATCTGCGATAAATGTGCTAAGATCAGCAACACCAAGGTCGCCCTTGTCGCGGCTTCTTACAGTGATCTTGCCTTCTGCTGCTTCCTTCTCACCTAATACCAGCATGAACGGAACTTTCTCTAACTGAGCCTGACGGATCTTGTATCCAACCTTCTCATCCTTACGGTCTAACTCTGTACGGATACCGGCTGCTTTTAACTGATCATACACACCCTGGGCATATTCCATGGACTTTTCTGATACAGGAATAACCTTAACCTGAACAGGAGCCAGCCATACTGGGAACTTGCCAGCGAAATGCTCGATCAGGATACCGATGAAACGCTCAATAGAACCGAAGCATACACGGTGGATCATAATAGGACGCTTCTTAGTACCATCTTCTGCTACATACTCAGCCTCAAAACGCTGTGGAAGCTGGAAGTCAAGCTGAATGGTACCACACTGCCAGGTACGTCCGATAGAGTCTCTTAAGTGGAAGTCGATCTTAGGTCCGTAGAATGCGCCGTCGCCTTCATTTACAATGTACTTTAAGCCCATTTCATCCAGTGCATTTCTCAGGCCGTTTGTTGCCATCTCCCAATCTTCATCAGATCCCATGGAATCTTCCGGTCTGGTAGAAAGCTCTACGAAATAATCAAATCCAAACTGAGAGTAAACTTCATTGATCAGTCTTGTAACGCCCTTGATCTCGTCAGTGATCTGATCCTGGGTCATGAAGATATGTGCATCATCCTGGGTGAAGCAGCGTACACGCATCAGACCGTGAAGCTGTCCGCTCTTCTCATGACGATGTACCAGACCTAACTCACCAACTCTTAATGGCAGATCGCGGTAGGAACGAGGCTGGGACTTGTATACCAGCATACCGCCTGGACAGTTCATTGGCTTAATAGCATAGTCTTCGTCATCAATAACGGTTGTATACATGTTCTCTTTGTAATGATCCCAGTGACCGGAGGTCTCCCACAGCTTACGGCTTAAGATAACAGGAGTAGAAACTTCCTGATAGCCTTCTCTTAAGTGGATCTCACGCCAGTAGTCGATCAGGGTATTCTTTAAGGTCATGCCCTTTGGAAGGAAGAATGGGAAACCAGGTCCTTCTTCTGCAAACATGAACAGTCCTAATTCCTTGCCTAATTTTCTGTGGTCACGCTTCTTAGCCTCTTCCATCATGGTTAAGTAAGCTTCCAGGTCTTCTTTCTTTGCAAATGCAGTACCATAAATTCTGGTCAGCATCTTGTTCTTCTCGCTGCCTCTCCAGTAAGCACCTGCAATGCTGGTCAGCTTAAATGCCTTGATGCCCTTTGTATACAGGATATGTGGTCCTGCGCACAGGTCTACGAAATCACCCTGCTGATAGAAGCTGATTGTCTCGCCTTCTGGAAGGTCTTCGATCAGCTCTACCTTGTAAGGCTCGCCCTTTTCCTGCATAAATTTAATTGCTTCGTCTCTAGGCAGAACGAATGGCTTTAATGCCAGGTTCTCCTTAACGATCTTCTTCATCTCAGCCTCTAACTTTTCCAGATCATCCGGGGTAAATCCGCCTTCTCTGTCAAAGTCATAGTAAAATCCGTCATCAATAGCCGGTCCGATTGCCAGCTTAGTCTCTGGATACAGTCTCTTTACTGCCTGTGCCAGTACATGGGAAGCAGTGTGGCGGATGGCTCTTAATTCGTCTTTTGCTTCTTCAACACTTCCGTCTGGTAAAATAATCTTCATGGTAAACTCCTTTCGCTTTAAAACGCGTTTTTAGATCTTTTGGATATGTCCTATAAGGTTTTCAGGTATTAAAAAACCCCTGGACACATCTCTATGTCCAAGGGTGCATATACACGGTTCCACCTTGATTTTCACTCATTCATCCCTTAACGCGGGGTACGGTATCATTTCCCTTCTTCAAGTTCCCTGATACGGCTCAGGACTGGTATTCATCTGTCTCCCACATGCGCCTTTCCACCAACCGGCTGCTCTCTGTCTGCTTTCATCAGATTACTGGTTCCTTCAATGCCTTTTGCATTTCTGCTAACCTTGATTATAACATTTAAGCCATTTTTGTCAAGATACAATCAATCCTCTTATTCCCTTTCCGCTGTATTTCTGATAAGATATACTCTGATTTATCATTTCTCCACTTTCCGAGAACAACAACCGTAATCCATAAAAGAGATTATAAAGGAGGAAGACAACCTATGAAGATCGTTATCATAGATGGCCAGGGCGGCCGAATGGGAAAAGCTGTGATCGAACAGTTAAAAAGCAGCTATCCCGAACTTGAACTTTACGCCATTGGCACCAACAGCATTGCAACTTCTGCCATGTTAAAAGCCGGTGCCTCTTATGGAGCCACCGGCGAAAATCCTGTGATCGTCAATGCCAGAAACGCAGACCTGATCATCGGGCCTATTGGTATCGTTATGGCAGACTCCCTGATGGGGGAGATCACCGCTGCTATGGCAACCGCTGTAAGCTCCAGCAGCGCCTACAAAATACTTATCCCCGTAAATCGCTGCAATCACTTTATCGCAGGCTGTCAGGGCGGCAGTTTAAGCGACTATATCCGCCAGGTCTGTGAAGAAGTGGGCAGACATTTATCCATTTAAACATCTAAAAGAAAGAAGGCTTGACCTTATCATGAGAACCGTTGAATTTAAAATGGAACGCCCCGGTCTTGTAAGCGCCGGTGACAAAGTAAAGATCATCGAACGGGAAGGAACCAGCAGCTACAGCTACATTATTGATCCTGCTGTAGCCATGTCCGGCTGCTTCGCCGCCAGAGACCGCATTAAATCCGAATATGGCATTGTAAAAGATGTCCGTGAAAATTCACGGGGATTTTACGTTGTAGTTGATTTTGATGAGGAAGATGTTCATTAAATTTTCTCCAAACTTGCTTCCGGTGCTTTTTATGATAACGGCACGATCTTAATTTCTTCTGCTGTTGTTTCAGCAGCCGTTGTCGCCGGTGCAATAGGCGCGGTCGCTACCGTAGTCTCTTCTACTCGTTTTCCAGGTGCATCTGTTCCGATCACAACTTCTGTTGGATTTACGGACGGATGCACCTTTCCTGTCTCTACAGGTGACACCGAACTATGTGTCGGCGTTACAGGAACGATTTTTTCTGCAGTTGTTGTAGTAGTTTCTTCTACGCTGGTCCCTGTTTCCTCTTCTTTGATCTCTTCCACTGTTTCAACTCTCGTTTTTGCCGAAACATCCAGGGAAACCGGTAAACTCCAAAGTACACTTGTGATCCCACCAGTTCTGCTCCAGTTGCAGTCATGCCAATAACCGATCATCTTCCCATCCTGAAGTGCCAGGATCTCGATCATATCATTTCCTGTAACTTTCTTTCCCGTTCTTTCCGAAGTGTCTTTTACTGCATAAATAGTACCATCCTGCTTTACATTGACCACTACACCATACGCATTTTCCCAGATCTTCGGATGATACTCTCCATATATTTCTCCCTGGCTTTCAAAATAGTAGAGATTAAAAACAGCTCCTGGAAAAATACCGCTGACTACCTTTTTCTCTTTCCCATTCAGATCCGTTTTATAAATACGGCTGTACCATTTTCCATCTGCAGTCTTTTCCACATAAGCGCTGAAAAAAATGGAATTATCCACAATGCAGTAACTTTGTACACCATAATCTGCTCTTGCAATAGTTTTGCTTCCAGAAGAACTCCGCCTTACAAGCTGCATCTGTGATCCTGTTCCCTGAAGTTCGTAAGAACTGCCATCTGCAGCAATCGGATTTTTCTTTACATAACTGATCTTACCATTTTCATCAACCTTGTATACACGATCTTCTACGATAATACCTGCGCTTCCAGCAGATGTTACCGGCTTTCCAAGTGCATTTACAAGATAACATGCATCTCCTTCGATTTTTACCTGATATCCACCTTCAGAAAGTTCTGTCTCCGTACCGGAAGTGGTTGTATGGATCTTCCCCTCCTGGGCATAATAAATAGTTTCATCCAATACAAGATATCCGTCTACATTTTCAGCAATGATCTCTTTTGTATTCTGTCCCGGTATCATACGAACCAGCACATCACACCGTTCCTTCTCCTCTTCTGAAAGAGAAGATCGTTTGCTTTCTGCCACCTTTGGGAGATAATACACATAGTCTCCATAAGCTCTTAAAGAGTTTTTCGTGGCTTTCTCCGGGTTCTTTTCATTGCCAAGTGGTTTTACCTTATTGTCTACCGTTTTCTTATACAGAATGGTCTTAAAAAGTCCTGTATCTTCACTGTCCAGATAGCACCAGAAAGCATTGGTCCTGATAAAACTGTCCAGGTCTTCCCCTGTATCTTCCGGTACATAGTTGGGATCCGGCTCAATATTTTTCAGGTATCCTTTTACATCATGGCAGGTAAAGATCTGGCCATCTCCTTTCCACTGACCAGTTGCCATGATCCCCTTGTCATCAAAATGATACAAAAATCCTTTTATTTCCAGCCACTGATCCACGGCATAGGTCTTTTCATCGATCTTATACTTCCAGCCGTCCTCTGTTTCCTCCCAGCCCAGCTGATCCGTTTCTTTTGTCTCAGCTGCCGATATTTCCAGTGTCTGTTTTTCACTTGCCCTGGTCATATCCAATTTTTCATAATCTGAATGGATCTTTCCAAAAACGATCACTATAACACTGATGGCCATGATCATAAAAATAATGGCCACGATCAGCAACAGCGCTGTTTTTAAACCAGAGTCCTTCTTTCTTCTTCTCATCTCATTCCATCCTCTTATTCATAATAACTTCGTGATATGATAAAATAAATAAAACGAAAAAAGCGGAAAATCTCAATTTCTAAGATTTTCCGCCACTTTTCAAAGATGAGCGTGCGGGGATTCGAACCCCGGACAACTTGATTAAAAGTCAAGTGCTCTACCGACTGAGCTACACGCCCTTATTAAATTACTTAAATGCCCAAAGTCGGAATCGAACCAACGACACGAGGATTTTCAGTCCTCTGCTCTACCAACTGAGCTATCTGGGCTTTTTCCTTATGCCTAAGGCATAAAAATTGCGGGGGCAGGATTTGAACCTACGACCTTCGGGTTATGAGCCCGACGAGCTTCCAGACTGCTCCACCCCGCG
>ENA-UERM01000112-UERM01000112.1-human-gut-metagenome-genome-assembly--contig:-NODE-112-length-70448-cov-6.456168_pt1 | contig 70448 bp, 76 predicted proteins | sample MGYA00242983_ERZ507983 | MGnify/ENA primary metagenome ERZ507983 (study PRJEB26167, sample SAMN06115432) | human gut metagenome | host: Homo sapiens | place: China:Shanxi | collected 2015-04-29...
ATTAGCACGCATCGCTTTATAATGTCAAGTGCTTTTTTGCGATGTCCTCCGGAAAACGGTTGGACCGCTTTCCGGAAGTGGCCGCCTCATCAGCGGCGAATATGATAATAGCACTAAGCCATGCGCCATGCAAGCGATATTAGAAAGTTTAATGGCCTCGGATGGCAGACAATAAGACGGTCAGACTTCAGACGGAGCACATAAGCATTTTTTCTAAGCTCTAACACACAGCATTCTACTTTCCACCACCAGCCAACAAAAACCGGGCTGTCAATATTATTGAAATCAAAGATTTCATAATTTTATAGACTTACAGCCAATGACGACAAGACCTTGTCGTCATTCCCCGTTCTCTCCAGAACGAGAAACGTTTGGGAATCTTTTCTTTCGTACAACTTTTGGCTTTTTGCTTTTTATTGGCAAAAGAAAAGAAATACCATCAGAGTCAGTCCAAAGCAGAAAAAGTTTACGACCTGGCCTCTGATGGTATTCCTGCGTTGTCTTTCCAGTTCCCCTCAATCCCAATAATTGCGCAGGACGCCATTAACACATTGAGAACTGTGAACAATTTGCTATACCATGTCTTTCCCCCAATGAAAGTACTTGCGACGTTTTTACAAAAACACGCAGTAATTCAATCCCTGGACAATGTCAGTGATTCTATAGTCCCAACCAACTAATACATCATAGGCTTGCCTGAATCGCCTATTCATATAACAGCTTCTGTACTATGTCAACAAACTTTCCTTTGTTCTTTTTCAGCTTTTTCAGGATATTTTCAAGTTCCTTTTCCCTGGTATTGCAACTCTTCAATGTCAGTAATATTACCTGCGCTCCGCATTCATCCATGTTTATAGCTTTGTTAAAATAAAAGGCCGCTATATAAGCTCTGAGCGCCCCTTTGCACAAAAGCGCCTGAATATATCTTTTTTTTCGTTCCTCTTCTGAATCCTTCCCTAAAAGAGCATCCTGCAGAACCATGTTTTTTTCTACTGTGTATTCAAGTAAATCAGGGGATGAAAATAACGCATAATATATTTCTCTGACTTGTTTATTATATTGTATCCCTATCATTTCGACTGCCAGTATAGCCGCATAACGGAACAAGGAGTCTTCATTTCTAAATTCAGATTCTATAATAAACATAAGTCTTTCCATTAAATCATTGATTATTTCGTTCAGGATTCCCTCTTTCCCGCCAAACAGATAATAAATGCTACCCGACGCTACACCGGTCTCTCTTACAATCTGCCGTATGGTGGTTTTCTGGTATCCCTGCTGAACCATTAACCGTCGTGCCACTGCGATAACTTTATTCCTTACCTCTTCTGTACGTTTCATACATTATCCCCCTTTCTCTTTTTAATCCTATATATTTATACACTTTCAGTCAAATATGCTGCATTGCCCGCTGTTTCATATTTCGTGAAAAATTAACAACACCTATAATCACAAATATAAGTCCCAGCAATAAAATGAGCAGAATTCCCTGCCCGTACGCAGGCGAATGGCCTTCAAGAAACAATTCTCGAACAATATTAGCGAAAGTAGTCTGTGGAAATACTCTGGCTATATATTGGATCCATGTATCCATAGACGATATCGGCCATGTGTACCCGGACAATATGAATCCTGCCAACGGGTACATAACCGATCCTTTAACAAAATTTTCTTCTGTGGAAAAGAACGAAGAAAACATAAGTCCAAGCGCCGTAATAGCAAATATGTACGCAATACTTATACCAGCCATTTTTAGAATACCGGATTTTAGCGGAATTCCCAAAACCAGTATGGTCAGAGATACGACCATTGCCCAGGACAGGGCCCCCAGCCCACAGTAAAAAATCAGTTTGGCAAACCATAGTTTCTTACATGTTTTACCATCAGAATTCTCATATTCGTTCTGAATGGATGCTCCTGTAGAGAAAAATATTCCCTGCTGAAACGCTGCAACCAGCAGGCCAAGCAGATAAAAACGGGGATATCCCTGTGTCGGATTAGATAAGACACGAAGCCCCATAGTAACCGGCATGACACGTCCCCTGAGACTTGTCTTATCCATTCCCGTTTCAGTTTCCAGATCATGAATTGCCATTTTATTGGAAAACGCTTCTGCTATTTTTTCGCCATCATTGGCCACAGCCCCTACAACCATCAAATTAGATGCGTCTCCAACAAATAATACGGATGTCTGCTGGTGAGTCATAATTTTCCTGGAAAAATCTCTGGGAATATATATAGAAATATAAGCTCTTCCACCATATATTTCGTTTAACATTTCCTCTTCCGAGGTAACATATGCTTCTATGCTATAGCGTTCATTATCCTCAAAGTCCTGGATCAGTTCTCTGCTGTAAACAGAATCATCTTCATCATACACTACCGCAGGAACTCTGGATATGAAAGATGGGGAAAACAAAACCGAAAAAATGAGCATATAAGCTAATGCTGCACCAAAGAGAAAGACAAGTCGTTTAGGATCTTTGCCGCATTGGTGCATTTCACGAATTAACAGCCTGAACATACGACCTCCTTCTGTTATTTATGATGAAATAAAAATCCCAGATGGGGATATCGCTCATAATTTCGCTTGATATCGTACACCATACAGGATAATCCTGATAAAATCGCAGCCCCCGCTGCCATGACGCACACGTCCCGAAGCAAATGTGGAACATAACCTCCCAGCATCAGATATCTGACATTAACCGCCGTGTACCGGATAGGCATAATTGCTGCATACCAGAAAGCCGGCTCATTCATTGCAAACACCGGCCAGGAAAGCCCACTATACAAAGTTCCCGGCATGATATAAAGCATAGGAATCTGAAGGGACAGAGCCTTTGTTTTACCAAAGGTTCCCAGCAGTGTCAATATCCCCAGCACATTCAGAATATAGCTGCTTCCCAATATTATGAATTTCCATAATTCCCCACGAATCGGCACCGCAAAAATAAGGCTGGAACAGACAAGAACGAGCATATACCCCGGTAACGCCATAAGAAAATAAATCAGTATTCTGGAAAAGTATAACTTAAAGGTAGAAATTCCTTCTTCTCCCAGGCTCTTACCGAGAGCTCCTCCCATAAGCGGACAAACCGTAATCATAATGGCAATCTGGACTCCCTGCACACCAAGCCCGGCAAGCATAAATGGAGAAAATGCCGTAGTTGGATTATTGAGAACACGCACCCCTATCGTTACAGGATACGCCATTTTCTCCGCCTCTGCAGGAATTACATTGATTCCCTGTAGCAGTTTACGTGCCACTCCCACATTAAAAGTTCGGGTAATTTTCCAGGATTCCATAATGGCTGCATTACCAATAGTGTTATTTACCGAATTTATGGTAATTGAAATTCGCCCTCCACGTCCCAGTCTCACCTCCTTTGAGAAATCCTTGGGTATGTACAGTGCTGTCAGCGCCTTCTCCTGCTGAAGCATATTTTCCATATCTTCTTCAGAGGTAACATAGCCTGTGATTTCAAATTTATCGGAATCGTTATAACACTGAATAAGGCTTCGCGATACCGAGCTCTGATCTTCATCATAAATTACAAGCGGAATATGTTTTACAACTCCTTGCATGTATATGGCACCAAAGCACAATGTGTAGGCAAGGGGCAGCAACAGCAGTATGAGAAGACTGACATACTTCTTATCTGCCACATACTTCCATTCTTTAGCAATTACCTCTTTCCATGTCATTCCTCTTCACGCTCCAGCCTGAATCGCATTCCCGGACGCACTACATTAGAATTGACCTGTACCTTTACATTAAAACTGATAATATCCGTATCACTGCCACGTTCACTGGTTGCCCGGTCGGTTGCGAAATCAGCCTTTTTTACTTATATCTGTAATTTCCCCTTGAATTTTTGTCCTATTATCTCTACCTATCAGCGTGACTATGTCATGCAGGTGATAACGTGACAGATGTGTCTCCGGCACCTTGATATCTATCCAGTTATCAGTTGGATCCTGAATAGCCACCAAAGGTGTCCCCAGCGACAACATGGATCCTTCTTCGATATACTTTTCCGTAATAATCCCGTCAAAAGGGGCCCGTATAACCGTTTCATCAAGAGACACATTGATACTATCCAGTGCTGCACGTGCTGCATCAATATTTTTATCAATGGCCTCTTCGCTTGACTGATTGACCTGATTCTTCAACATATTCGATCTTGCCGAATCATAATCAGCCTGTGCTGTTTCATATTTTGTCTTGTACATATCATAGGCCTGCCTGGAAACAGCCCCTTTACTAAGAAGTTCTTCATATCTCTTATAATCCCGCTCAGATAACGCCAGATTTGACGCCGCTTTTCCCAGAGCAGACTTCGTAGTCCCTGATTCCAGGCTGGTCAGGGAATTTGCCTCTGCCTTTTGTGCAGTAAGGGAAGCGATAACCGCCTCCTGCTGACTCTTTTTGGCTTCCAGATCCCGCCTGTTTATATAGGCAATAACATCCCCGGCTTTAACATGATCACCCTCTTTGACATTCAGCTGTATAACTCTCCCTGCTACTTTTGTATTGATGTCAATTTCTTTGGCATCCGCTCTTCCCCATACTTGATCAGAAGCCATTTCTCTGTTTCCACAACCGCCAACCAATATCATACTGCTGATTCCCAGAAAGCAGATTAATGACTTTATCTTATAACTCTGTTTCCATTTTGACATTTCTCATCACCCTTTATTGGAACACATTCTAGAACATGTTTTAATTGTACGAAAACAAAAGTCTGATGTCAATATTCATATACCATCAGTATCAGTTGGCATCACACAAACATCCACTTTCACATGTTGGATTGCCCACGATTTATCTCACTGATTCGCAGAATAAACATCATTTATGCCGACATACAAAAGATATCACTGCTTATCAGAGTCATACTACAGAACACCGGAGCAGCAACATAAGCACAATAAAAAGAGGCTATCTTGTCTGACAGCCTCCTGCGTCTGATAAAAGAGCGTATTCCTCTATTACTTTTCACTCCCGATCCATGACATCCATTACGGACAGCCGCTCTGAGCCGTTGAACATGTCGGTTTCAAAAGTGCCTGCTATGTATCCGTTTGCAACAGATCTGCGCACAGTCTGTGCATTCTGCCCCTGCGTTTTACACTTATCTGTCCCCTAACACAGTCGTATCTCTTACAGTGTACTGAGATATGTTCTGATATATGGCAACCTCTTTTTCTGGACTGCCGGTTGTATGGTTTCCTCTCTATTCCATCCTCTAGAATATGGTCCGGGCAATCATGATGCCGGCAAACACCATAAACAATCCACAACCTAACTCTATCCCCAAATAGCAGAATGCTTCCAGCCACAATCCTGACATCATATACTGCATAGTTTCATTCATGAATGAAGAAAAGGTGGTAAACCCGCCTAAAAAACCAGTAATAAAAAAAGCTGCGAGGGCTGGATTATCTGCATAACGGCTCAGTATAACTGACATTGCCCCAATTAAAAGCGATCCTGCCGCATTCACCATCCAGGTTCCATATGGCCATCCGGTTCCCAGTACCTGTGCAGCGACCTGTGTTATCACGTATCTTAAAACGGAGCCAAAGGCTCCACCTGCCGCTACCACCACATAGATTAACGTCAATTTCTTCTCTCCTGTCCTGTATCAAAAACTAAAAACTCAAAAATAAAAAGACCCCTGCTAAAAAGCAGGAGTCATCAGCATTTTGCGTTTAAGGCGAACCCCATCGCCTGTCAGTTATGCTATCACTTTTTTATAATATTGTCCATATATTCCCTTGGCGAAATTGCTATAATAGAGCAAAGCTGTATATTTCTCAAGCGGGCGTCCATAGTCCATCGTTCGCCACCTGGTTAAGTGAAAGGAGTAGATAAACATGCCTGCAAATATGACATTTATAAAAGCCCTGCCTTCACCTTTTGAATTGCAGGAAATATTCCCGCTTTCATCAGACCTTCGCCGAATTAAAGCTGACCGGGACAAAGAAATTCAAAATATTCTTTCCGGAAAAGATTCGCGTATGCTTCTGATTATCGGTCCATGCTCAGCTGACAACGAGGATTCTGTGCTGGATTACATGCATCGCCTGGCCAGGGTGCGTGATGAAGTATCCGACAAACTGTTCATTATTCCCCGTGTCTACACCAATAAGCCAAGAACCATCGGTATCGGCTATAAAGGCATGCTCCATCAGCCAAATCCATCTAAGAAAGAAAACCTGATTGCAGGCATCATTGCAGTCAGAGAAATGAACACACGCATTATCAAGGAAACCGGATTTACCTGTGCCGATGAAATTCTTTATCCGGAGACCTATCTGTACCTGGCCGATATTTTATCCTATGCCGCTATAGGAGCCCGGTCTGTGGAAGACCAGTTGCACCGCATGATTGCCAGCGGCGTAAGTCTGCCCGTAGGGATGAAGAACCCTACCTCCGGCGATTTATCCGTACTTCTTAACTCCATTGCCGCCGCGCAGCATGAACAGCGTTTCATCTTCCGGGGATGGGAAGTGGAAACCACCGGAAACCCGTTCGCTCACGCTATCCTTCGCGGCTATGTGGATAAATTCGGGAACAGTTCACCCAATTATCATTATGAACATCTGCAGCGCCTTACCGCTTCTTACAAAGAACGCAGACTGACCAATCCGGCCATTATTGTGGACTGTAATCATGCCAATTCAGGCAAAAAATATTACGAACAGATACGTATCGCAAAAGATGTTATGCTGAGCCGGCATGAATCGCCCGAGCTGCAGGAAATGGTCAAAGGACTGATGATTGAAAGTTATATTGAAGATGGATGCCAGCCTATTGGAGGCGGCGTTTATGGAAAATCCATAACTGACCCCTGTCTGGGATGGGAAAAGAGCAGACAGCTGATTTACGAACTGGCCGATGAAATCTGAAAGGGGATGCATCCCCTTTTTTCATATGGACATCCGATCACCTGTAAGTTTGCCCCTTTATTTTCAATACCCGGATTGACTACAGCCTTTACCTTTTCCAATCTGAGCAATCCTGTTTCACAGTCAACTGGATAAACTGCATCGAACAAAATGAGCAAAGTAAAAGAGCCCGTCGTATTCGACGAGCTCTTCTGTTTGGCGGAGAGAGGGGGATTCGAACCCCCGTTACGGCTTATCACCGTAAACATGATTTCCAATCATGCACCTTCAACCACTCGGACACCTCTCCATATGGATGATTTTACGATACCATCGTAATTATTCAGTTACATCAGGTTCAACTGACTTGTTTAGTATAACTTTTCATCCATTAAATGTCAAGGCTAATTTTTATTAGAAATTCTTCTTGCTGCAAATTACTGAATTTCGCTAAATCTTGCAGAAATCTGACGGCTGGACAGATGATTGCCCATGGCCAGAATAAGGAGGATTCTGGCTTTCTGGGAACTAAGCCCTCCTGCAGAAATAATTCCGGCATCTTCCAGGGCTGCTGTTCCCCCTTCTCCTCCATATTCCCGTTCTACATAGCCATGACCGGTTCTTGATGTCAGAATCACGGGGATACCTTTCTTTACCATAGTTTTTAATGCACTGGCCATTCCCAGTGGAACATTACCACAGCCAAACCCTTCTACAATCAGACCATCAACACCAGCTGCCAGAACTCCCGCCAGCAGTGAGTCATCCATACCAGCTCCACAGCGTACAATCCACACCCGGGCCTTCAGATCCTGTACATTCCCTATCCATCGTTTCTGGCTGCACTTTCTGACGACTACCTTATCCCCGCTTACAAAACCAACAGGTCCGAAAGAAGCGGATGTAAATGCATCTGTCGCCGTGGCATGGGATTTCACAACATCATCTGCCAGATAAACCCGGTCATTCATAACCACCAGGACCCCCATGCCGTACAGATTGTCACAACATGCCGCCCGAACCGCTGCCAGAATATTTCCAGGTCCATCCGTACCAGCCGCTGCCGCACTTCGCATCGCACCGGTAAGACAGACAGGCTTATTCAGATGAACCGTATGATTAAGGAAAAATGCTGTTTCTTCCATAGTATCTGTACCATGGGTAATCACATAACCATCTACCTCATCAGTATCCAGACTTTCAATAAAGGCAGCAAGCGCCCCCATCCTGTCCAGAGTCATATATTCACTGGGGATATTGGAGAATTCTCTTACTTCTATATGGGCACCATCATCAATGCCGGGAACGGTGTCAATCAGTGCTTCCCCGGACAGCGCCGGTACCAGCGCTCCTGTGACTCCATCTTTCTTCATGGCAATCGTGCCACCAGTTGTTATGATAATGATTTTCTTTTTGTTCATAGGCTGTAACCCTCCAGGTATCTATTCGTTTCATTATATCATCTGCTACCTGTTTCTTCTTTTCTTCTCACCATAAGAAAAAGGAAGAAACAACAGAATTAATCTGCAATTTCTTCCTTTCCTGCTAACTGAGATTCATGGATTACCAATCAGTTAAGCGAGCGGAACCCACTTGCCATCCTTAACCTGAAGAACGGTGAGGTCCATCTTCGGGTCACGGTTGGCGTCAAATTCAAACTTACCAGTAGCTCCTTCAAAGCCCTTGATACCAGCCAGGGTATCGCGGAATCTCTTACGGTCAGTAGTGGTTCCAGCCTTTTCTGCCGCTTCATGCATAAGATACATAGCATCATAAGCCTGAGCAGCAAACTGATCCGGTTCATGTCCATACTTAGCCTTGAATGCTTCAATAAAGTGCTTAGCCTTAGGCGTATCACTTTCCGGATTCCATGGAGTAGCTACCAGGCTGCCATCAGCCGCTGCTCCTGCCTGCTTGATATATGCCGGGCTGTTAAATCCGTTACCACCGATAATCGGCTGGTTCATGCCCATCTCGCGGGCTTTCTTTGCAATCAGAGCAGATTCCTGATAAAGGCCGGCTACACAGATAACATCCGGATTTGCCTGCTGAATCTTAGTAAGCTGAGCAGAGAAATCAGTATCCTTATCTGCAAAGGTTTCATCAGCCACTACATCCAACCCCATCTTCTTAAACAGATCTGTGTAAATCTGATGTTCACCTACCATCTGGTCATTATTGTTGGAATACAGAATAGCAACCTTCTTAAAACCAAACTTCTGATGTGCCTTTTCTACGGTAATCGGAATACCAAGTTTGCCTGGGATTGCATTACGAAAAATGAAGTTTCCGAGATCAGTAATTCCCGGTGCAGTTGTACCGGTACCAAAAGCCACTACGCCAGACTGCTGCGCAATCGGACCTGCAGCAAACATTTCCCCGGAAGTCATTGGGCCTTCTACAGCAAGAACCTTATCTTCTTCGATTGCCTTCTTCATAGCATTAACGGCCTCTGTCTTATTAAGCTTGGTATCATAAGTAACCAAATCAATCTTATACTTAGTATTTGGATCCTTATTAATTTCATCAACGGCCAGATCCACACCATCCTTCATTGCCTGACCATAGGCAGCGCCTGGGCCGGTATAAGCGGTAATAAACCCAAATTTAACGGTGTTTCCTGGACCTGCTGCTTCATCAGAATTGCTGTTGCCACAACCTGCAAATACTCCTGCCAGCAGTGCTGCAGCCGCCATAGCTGCCAAACCTTTTTTCCATGTTTTCATAATACTTTTCTCCTCTCAGAAAAACTACTGACAAGTATTAACCAACAAAAAAACGCCTCTGTTCCGGAAATTCCAAACCAAAGGCGCTGTGCGCGGTACCACTTTGCTTTATCACTTATAAGGAAACGCTGAACATCTCCCGTTCGTAACGTGAACTACGCTTTTTCCTACTCACTTCAGAAAAAGAGCTCCCGAGTGATAAATCAGATACTACAATATCGACTTCCACCGATTGTCGATTCTCTGTAATTGTTTTTTTATCTGACCCTTCTCGTTCTCCGCTTCTGTCTGTTTTGCTTGTCTTACGTTGGTTAGATATATGATAATGTTTCTATTTTTCTATGTCAATGGCTCTTTGAAAAATTTTTTATCTGATCATCCAAACTCTTCATCCAAACTCTATTATGATTAATTTTCTTTTGTATCCTTATATGAAGTCGGGTATAATAGGATAAGAATTTTTCAGGAAAGGGGTATCTCATGGAACGCAATACTACTTGTACCATGATTGTAAATCCTACATCAGGGAAGGAACGGGCTCCCAAATATATACCACTGCTTAATTCTGTTTTAGCCAGAACTTACGATGACATCATAATCCGGTTAACTAACAAGTCCGGTGATGCCCGCAATTTTGCACGTCAGGCGGCCGAACAGAATCGAGATGTAATCTGCATAGGCGGCGATGGGACCATTAACGAAGTCATTAATGGTATGGTTCCTGTACAGAGCCGCTCTGCCTTTGGCTTTGTACCATTTGGTACGGTTAATGACCTGGCGCGTGCGCTGGGAATACCCCGCTCACCCAAGGGCGCTATCCGTACATTCGAAAACGCAGTCATCACTCCCATAGATGTAGGCAAAATCAATGATCAGTATTTTATTAACATTGTAGCCGCCGGACTTCTTCCGGAAGCTATGAGCCAGGTAACCATTAAAGAAAAAACTCTTTTTGGTTCTATGGCTTATTTTATGAAGGCTGTTCAGATTTTTCCAAAGCAGAAATCCTATCATTTTCGCATTGAAGAGGAAAACGGCACAGTTATCCAGACTACATCACCGCTCATTGCCGGTATGCTCACGGATTCTGCAGGCAGTTTCCGCAATCTCATACCAGAAGAAGAACGTCATTCCGGTATGATTAAACTGGCTCTTTTCAGAAATTTTGCCTGGCTGCGGACTATTCGCCAGGCGCCGCTTCTATTTACCGGTCAGCAGATGGGAGAAGATCTTCTCACGGTTATCGGTGTAAAAAAAGCCCATATCTCACTAGAAGGCATAGATAAGGATGTGGAGCTCTGGACTAATGTGGATGGCGACAAAGGACCGAAGTTTCCTATTGATCTGGAAATTCTACCTGGACGTCTGCCTGTACTCACACCGGCTGTACGGAAAACGAGTCCAGTCCACATACCGGATATGGTCGAAAAATTAAGGAAGCACCTGGGACATATCTGGGATGAACCCTTGATTCATCCAGCCGATTCCCATCTTCTCCTGTCTCACTCGAAAGAAAAAAAGAAAAAATCCACAGGGAAGCGTAAATAAATCATTTACTGCAGCACATACTAAAACCGCCAGATAACTGGCGGTTTTAGTATGAAAAGGCTCCGGCGCATAGCACCAGAGCCTTTTTCTTTATCCATTAACTTTTCTGCTCCTGAAGTACTGGAACACAACAAGTGCAACCATAACCCCGATCCCTACCAGATCCGTAAATGATTCCGGATCAATAAGACAAAGTCCGGCTGCGAAAATAATAAGACGTTCAATCGCATTCAAGCGTCTGTACAGATATCCAATCATAGCACTGCTGACACCTGCCATACCTATAGGTGCAGTAATCGTAGTTATAATGACCTGTCCTGCCGATGCATGAATTCCAAGCAAAGCAGGAGAAAGAACAAACACATATGGTACGATAAATGCCGCAATTCCCAGCTTAGATGCATTGACGCCGGTCTTCAGCGGATCTCCTCCGGAAATAGCCGCTCCCGCATAAGCAGCCAGTGCAACCGGAGGTGTAATATCAGCTATAATTCCGAAATAGAATACAAACATATGCGCTGCCAGAAGCGGTACTCCAAGTCCGATAAGAGCTGGAGCCGCAATAGTGGAGGTAATAACATAATTTGCTGTAGTCGGTACCCCCATCCCAAGTATCAGGGAAGTAAGCATGGTGCAGAAAAGCAATATGATTTCATTACCATGAGCCATACCAACCAGAACAGAAGCCAGCTTGAGGCCTACCCCTGTCTTGGTTACGATGCCAATAATCATCCCCGCTGCCGCGCAGGCCATAAGCACACCCAGTGCCCCTCTGGCACCTTTAATCAGACCATCTACAATATCTCCGAAAGTCATTCGTGTATTTTCACGAAGCATAGCCGTGGCAATGGAAATAACGATCCCCCCCAGGGCCGCTTTCATTGGTGTATACCCAGACGCTAGCAAACCGATAATCGCCAGCAGCGGAATGGCCAGATGCCCTTCTTCATGCATAATCGCTCTCGCAGATGGGAGCTTGCTTCTTGGCGTACCTACCAGTTTTTCCTTCTTGGCTTCAAAATGAACTCCCAGGAAAACCCCGATAAAGTACAGAATCGCAGGAACTATAGCCGCTTTAACAACTTCCATATATGGTACGCCTACAAATTCAGCCATAAGGAATGCAGCAGCCCCCATAATTGGTGGCATAAGCTGCCCACCTGTAGATGCCGCAGCTTCTACCGCGCCGGCAAAATCTTTCTTATATCCCAGCTTCTTCATCATCGGAATAGTAAAGGAACCAGATCCTACTACATTGGCTACAGAAGAGCCGGAAATCGTTCCCTGAAGCGCGCTGGAGATAACAGCAACCTTAGCCGGACCACCTGAAGCCCATCCTGCAATAGCATTGGCAATATCAATGAAGAACTTACCAAGCCCTGTCTTTTCAAGGTAAGCACCAAAGAGGATGAACAGGAAAATAAATGTGGAAGATACTCCCAGTGGAATACCAAATACCCCTTCTGTAGTAAAGAACAAGTGACTGACCATCTGTTCCAGACTAAGCCCTCTATGTGCAAGCGGTCCTGGCATATATGGGCCAAAATATCCGTAAGCCAGGAACAAGAGGACTACCGCTACAATGGACGTCCCCACAATACGTCTTGCTGCTTCCAATACCATTACAATTCCCAGAAGGCCAATGATAAAGTCTGTTGTCGTTACCGTACCTGCACGAAGAATAAGACTCTGATAATTGACTAGAATATAAATCGGCGGAATGGCCGCAAGAATTGCAAGCCCCAGATCCAGAGGATTGACCTTACCACCTCGAATCCATTCCTTCTTTGTTGGACAAAGCAGGAATACCAGGGATATGCCAAAACTCAGATGAACACAGCGCTGAATCATGGCATCAAATGCGCCGAAGAACCCGGTATAAATCTGAAACAGGGAAAAACAAATACACAACGCAGCAATCAGCTTTCCCCATATACCGGTATATTCCACGGTAGCCGATTCCTTATCCAGACTCTTAAGCTTTTCATTTATGGACTTTGTGTTCACGGAATCGTCCACATGCTTTTCATCCATTTTATTCAACTCCTATTACTATCTGAAAGTTTTTTCTTTAAACAACCCCTGATATAGAGGACATACGTAAACATATAATTCCGATCCCAACGGCATATATTCCGTTAGCGTATAGGATTTATTCCCTACTCGAATCACTCCATTGTTACTCACTCCATTGCGTAGTGAAAGTGTAGGATATTGGCGATTCATGTTATCCATTATGAACCAGGGTCCTTCCTGTCGGAATTGTCCATCGCTGGCCAGGAAGGGTAATCCTACACCTAAGGACTGGTATTTTGTTGATTTAAGGACCAGCCCATTCACCGCATTGTTAACATACAGATTTTCCTCAATGGGTGTCTTCATCACGGAGTGCCTGTAAGCCAGAGTGACCGGCATATGCGCATATGCTCTTTGGATAAAGATAAAACCTGTGGCTGTCTGTCCAAAAATAAACGGCAGATGCAGAATATACAGGACAACTGCCAGACAGGCTATCCCCAATGCAGTCACCGCTTTCTTCATCAGTGTCATCTCCTTAAGAAGACAGAAACGAGCTTTTATGAAAGCCCGTTTCTTCCTTTATCATTTTGCTTTCATTTATGAATCAGGATTTAAAAAATTCTTCTGCTCCCTTATTCATTGGAATAGACATGCCATCCATTGCTGTGTCCTTGGTAATATACTTACCTACTGCATGTGCGGCCTTCATACGATCCAGGTGCCCATAAATAGCCTTGACAATCTGAGCCCCCAGGTCATCACTGATCTTATCCGTACCTACAAGTACACACTTAACAGCTACCGTATTAACCGGTGCTGTCTGATCCTTATAGGTGCCTGCCGGAATAGTCATCTTAGTGTAGTATGGATACTTGGCAATCAGGGCATCCTGAACCTTCGGGTCGATTGCTACAATCCGTGCAGACTTGGTAGCAGACAAATCCTGAATAGCTGCTGTTGGATATCCAGCAACTACAATACCGCAATCTACATTGCCATCCTTCAATGCATCCGACGCTTCGCCAAAAGACAGATACTGTGGCTTGATGTCATTGTAAGTAAGACCATATGCTGCCAGAATCTGACGGGCATTTGCTTCCGCCCCAGAACCAGATGCACCTACTGCAACCTTTTTACCGCGCAGATCTGAAATATTCTTAATGCCAGAATCTGCAGTAGTTACGAACTGAATAGTTTCCGGATACAGAGCAGCCAGCCCACGGATAGAGTCGACTTTCTTTCCTTCAAACATTTCCTTGCCATTATACGCATAATAAGCAATATCATTCTGCACAAATGCCAGATCTACGGATCCATCCTTCAACATGTTGATGTTGGCTACGGAGGCACCGGTAGACTGTGCGCTGGCGTTCATGTTTTCAATGTTCTGATTAAGAATCTCTGCTACAGCACCGCCTAACGGATAATATGTCCCTGCGGTACCACCGGTGGCGATATTCAGAAACTGTTTGTCTCCGCCACCACATCCAGCCAATAATGCGGCTCCAGCTGCACAGGAAAGACCTGCAATAATGCATCTCTTCAATACCTTGTTCATAAAAACTGCCTCCTTATCATAATAGTGATTTACTTGTTCAACAGATACCAACAGCGGAAACAAAAAAGCAGCAAGGCATATCCTTATACCTGCTGCTTGCTTCATTGCAATGCCATATCTATTAAATTAACTGTATTATACAATCTTTTTTAACCCCTGTAAAGGCTATACTTATAAATCTTACCTCTGTATGGGGTACAGAAAAATTCCTGTACCCAGATTTTTTCAATGATAGTCGGCATTCCAGACTGTTCATATATCATGAAAAAATTTTTATTTTTTTTCGAAATCCTTGTACAGAAGGCTTGGCTGGATTCCCTTATTGTTCTGATACTTGCCATGAGTATACTTATCCGCTTCTCCCAGAATAGTATGGAAATAAATCTGGCAGATTTCTACGCCGGCATAAATACGGATAGGCTGTACACAGAACATTTCCAGTGTCCAGTATCCATTAAATCCCACATCGCCAAATCCGGCCGTTACATGGATAAACAGCCCCAGACGTCCAATGGATGAGCGACCTTCCAGCATGGGGACAAAACAATCCGTACGGGTATATTCATGGGTACGTCCCAGATACAGAGTGTTCGGCTTAAGCAGATACCCTTCTTTCGGAATCTTAATCAGATGTCCGGTGTTTTCTTTTTTCATATCCAGTTCATGATTATCATAAACCATCAGTTCATCTGCCAGTGTCAGATTATAGCTGTTCGGATTCAGTCTGCTTTTAACAAATGGTTCAATGCTTATTTCATGTCCAAGGTGACGCTCAATTTCTCTCCCAGATAAAATCATTTTTCTTTTCCTTCCTTATTAAATATTCTACGATGAAGAGTCATCCGCCTCCGGCTGAATGGATTACGGGCTTTAGCCCCATCTTCGAGTCCCATAATTTTTTTCTCATCCTCACTCAGCCTGCTGGATACCAGTAACTTTCCCCTGTCGCTGTATGAAATAAGATGAGAAGCAAAAAGCGCGGCATGGGTAGGACAGAACAGAAGTCCCTTCTGCCTTTTCTCCACTTCCCCATAAGGAACAGCGCAGAGAAGGGAAAGGCGTGACAGTCCGCATACTGTACACTGCGCGTGTTCTGTCAGTGATTTGCGGGTGAACCGGTCCCGTTCTTCTATCCATTCCCGGATGAGTGCGATAGTCTGATCCGGTGTCTGAGAAAAGAGGCTGCCTTCTCTGCCGTAGGATGATATATCCCGGGAAAGGATGTCCCGTATCCCCACATCTGCCATAAGATTGGCCTCTTCCATTTCGCGGAAAGCGTCCGCTGCCGCCTCTTTCATAATCCAGAGATAGGTACCATCCTCATCCTCTATCCCATTAAATACATATTCCCATGGGGACATGTCTGGCTGAGGTTCATCTCCGGATACGAGGATATGGTTCTTCTGTGAAGCGGCATCCGCCTTGCGCTCGGCCTCACATATATCCTTTATCTTATTCCCTGCCCAGCCTACCGCTGCGTTCAGCGCACGATATTCCATATTAAGTATCTGCGCTATATGCTTGGCATTGTCTGTTCTGTCCGGGGAGTGATACAGGCAGGCGAAGATTTCCATCATCAGATCCGTCATGACCGTTGTATCTCCATACAGCGCCAGCCACCCATCCCGATGAATTCCTTCCCAGCATTTCTGCCCTTTTCTTCTGGCCATTCTCACTCCTCCATTTCAGGAAAAAAGATTCTCTTCCTATTTTTGTCGTTTCTCTCAATTATACCTTTTTTATCACCTATTTTCTAGCATTTCTGAACAATTACGGCTTCAGAATTGGAATTTAGCTATTAGATTTTGTATAATAAAGAATATTGTGTTTTTATATGAGGTGTATAATGACTGTTCTTGACGAAATCAAGCGTCGCCGTACATTTGCCATCATCTCCCATCCAGATGCCGGCAAGACGACATTGACAGAAAAACTGCTTCTTTACGGGGGAGCCATTCATCTGGCCGGCTCAGTAAAAGCCAGAAAGACTTCCCGGTATGCGGTTTCCGACTGGATGGAAATTGAAAAACAGCGTGGTATTTCAGTAACCAGCTCCGTTTTAAATTTTGACTATAATGGATGCCGTGTAAATATCCTGGATACTCCAGGGCATGCTGACTTTTCCGAAGATACATACCGTACTCTGATGGCCGTGGACAGTGCTGTCATGGTTATCGACGTAGCCAAAGGTGTGGAAGCACAGACCAAGAAACTGTTTAAGGTCTGCTCTTCCCGGGGCATTCCGATTTTTACCTTTGTCAACAAGATTGATCACTTTGGTAAAAATCCATTTGACCTCATGGCTGATATTGAAGATGTGCTTGGCATCCGCTCCTGCCCGATGAACTGGCCTATCGGCATCAACGGAAACTATACCGGTATTTTTGACCGGGAAACAGAGATTGCCCACCTCTTCATCAAGGATAATGCCCACGGCACCAAAAAGCTGGAAGTCGTATCGGGAAAACTCACCGATGAGGCCATCACTTCCCGTCTGGATCCGGATATTATCTCTTCCCTTAAAGATGATCTGGAACTGCTCGATGAAGCCGGTGATCCATTTGATGCCCAGCGCGTAGCTTCCGGCGAACTTACTCCTATGTTCTTCGGTTCCGCTATGACCAACTTCGGCGTCGAACCATTCCTAAAAAAATTCCTGGAACTGGCTCCGCCTCCTATGGAACGTAAAACACTGGAAGGTTCTGTTTCCCCTGAAAATCCGGCTTTCTCCGGATTCGTATTCAAGATTCAGGCCAATATGGATCCAAAGCACCATGACCGTATTGCCTTTATGCGTATCTGTTCCGGTGTTTTCGAAAAAGGGATGTCCGTCCTTCACCGCCAGAGCGGCAAGATGATTCGTCTTTCCCAGCCGCAACAGTTCCTCGCTACAGAAAGAACTACGGTAGAGAAAGCTTATCCAGGCGACATCATCGGTATTTTTGATACCGGTGAACTGGGTGTAGGCGATACGGTATGCGACAAGAAGCATCCGGTCACCTTCAGCGATTTCCCGGTATTCCCTCCGGAATTGTTCGGCCGCCTCTCCCCGGTTTCCAGTATGAAACGCAAGCAGTTCCTCCGTGGTGTAGGCCAGCTGGCACAGGAAGGTGCCATTCAGGTATACAGCCAGCCTTATATCATGGAATCCTTCATCATCGGCGCGGTAGGCCAGCTCCAATTTGAAGTCCTTAAGTACAGACTGCAGAAAGAATATAACGTCGATGTCCGTCTGGAACAGCTGCCCTATACTACGGCACGTTGGACGGAAAACAATACTCCGCCGGAAGATCTGGTCGGCATTGATAACGCCCTCGTGGTATACGATGTAAAGAAGAGACCTGTCTATCTCCTGCCTAACGAATGGCAGGCCGGATGGCTTATTGAAAGAAATCCAAAAGTTAAATTCCTTGAAACACCACCTATCATTACTGTGGATGAATAACCAAAGAGGTTGTGAAAAATATTCAATCATTTTTCACAACCTCTTTTATATACCTTTAATTCTTCTGATTTATTTTTACGGGATTCCAACACTGTCCGTGCCAGTCCTTTAATCCAGTCCTGATGACCGATATTCATAGCATCCGGGTTCGTATTAAATAAATCCTTCGCCGGTCCCCTTTCTGTGATTCCTGAGTCAGAATTCGCACTCTTCCTTTCGGCATATCTTCAATCAACCAGGCATGAACTACATCAAGTCGATGTTCGGAATCTCCTTCCGCCCATCCATGCCAGGAAAGTCTTCCAGGTTCTCCTGAGAGGGTCTCTCAAAATCAATAACCTGCGCCTCGACAGGGAAACCAAATGTTTTGAATCAGAAACAGGTGTCTTTCTTCAGCACCGGGCCATCATGATGGTAGGAATAAACATCGTCCACATTGTCATAATAGGTCAGCCATATGCATGTATCCGGCAGGCTGGCAAACACTTCCTCCGCAGTAATACCTGGAACAATGATTTCATTAGAAGCAAAATTGTCTGTAAAGCCGGTTTGAAAAGGTATTTGCCCGTGGTTCCAAAGGAAACGCATTAAAAAGGAAACATCTCCTTCTTCCATTTACTGTTGGTGGTAGCGAGAACGATTACCGGAAGGGCGGTCAGAATCGGTATCCTGTAGAAGAGTTTCTCTATAGCTTTGAACAGCTGGCCGCATCATGCCAGATAAAATATGAAACCCCAATCTGCAGCTTTGGACCCGCCTATATCCAAGGTGTCAGCATTGAAGCTGACAGAAACAGGGTCACCGCTGTCTCCATCAGCCGCGCAAAAAAACTTCTGGATGTATTGCATTACATTCGCTATAAAAGAAACTTTGAATAATCTGCTGATTCCTGTCGCTTAAATACGATAAGATTATGTCCGTTATTTGACACCCATAAAAAGCCCCCACAGAAAAAGGACTTTGTCTCTGCTGAGTACAAAGTCCTTTTCGACTGTTTATGAAATCAGGTTATTATATGCTGTTTTCAATTCCTTATGCAATTTTACCGCTCATTTTTCGTCCGTCATATCAATGACCTGAGGATCTGCGAAATACTCTGTCACTTCATGACAGGCCATGATAAATTCTCCACCCATAATGATAACAATGGATGCCAGATGGAACCAGATAAACAATACGACCAACCCAATAAGGGACCCATAGGTGATGCCCATGTGGGAAATCTGCAGAATATAATAGCCATACCCTGCGGTGAGCATTAACCATATCAGTGTCACAATAAACGATGCCAGCAGTATGAGTTTCCATGAGGAATGGTTTTCTTCCGGCGCAAAGCGGTAAAAGACGGACAACGAGATAACCAGGCAGGTAAACGGGATGCCATACTTGGTAATCATCCAGATTTTAAGAAATACCGGAGGCAGTGTAAAGAAGTAGTCCAGTGCGTAAACCACCCCATTACCGAATACCATAAGCCCAAGGGACAGAATCATGACAAAGGAAATCATCAGAGTGAACACAATCGACTTCGTCTTCACTATAAGCCATGACTGTTTATTCCTGTCGGTAAAGAACACCTTATCGATAGATCGTATAATTACGTCTACCCCCTGAGAAGCCGACCAGACGGCGGCAATTAAACCACCAATCAACCAGATACTGCTTCGCTGGGACAATATGCGATAGATGTTGTGTTCCATACTGACCGCCATATCCTGAGGAAGATATTGGAGCAGCCCGATAATCGTATGAATCTGTGGCGCAGCAAAGAACAGAATACTGTTCACCATAAAAATCAGGAAAGGAATCACCCCAAGGATAAGATAATATGTGGTTTCTGCAGCCAGTGCGCCTACATCATCCCCAATATATCTCATGACGAGCCTTTTTATAAGGTAGAGCAGTTTCTGCCCATAGCCCGAATCATTCATACTCATCTCTCCCTGCAAAAGAATATCCGGAAAGACAACTCTTCCCGGATGTCCATAAGTTTCTTACAACTTACTTGTTCTTTTTCTTATTTGCAGTCTTATATCTTTCCTGTCTGGAAATAACTGCCTTACGCATACGGATGCTCTTTGGTGTAACTTCTACCAGTTCATCATCATTGATCCATTCCAGTGCACCTTCCAGTGTGAACTTACGGCATGGTGGAAGTCTGATAGCTTCATCGGAAGCTGCGGCACGGGTATTGGTCAGATGCTTCTTCTTGCATGGATTTACATCCATATCGTTTTCACGGGAATTTTCCCCGATAATCATACCTTCATATACTTCTGTGCCCGGTTCGATGAAGAGTTCGCCACGGTCAAGAACAGAGTTCAGACCATAAGCGGTAGTTGTACCATTTTCGAAAGCAACCAGGGAACCACGTGTACGTCCCGGGATATCGCCCTTGTATGGAGCATAGCCTTCAAATACATGATACATAATGCCTGTACCGCGGGTGGTGGTAAGCAGTTCATTTCTGAAACCGATAAGGCCACGGGCCGGAATAGAGAATTCCATACGCATGTAGCCAGCCAGTTCATTCATAGAAACCATTTCCGCACGTCTCGGTCCAAGACCTTCCATAACGGCGCCCATGTATTCCTGCGGAACTTCAACGGTAAGATGTTCAATTGGTTCGCACTTCTTGCCATCAATTTCCTTATAAATTACATGCGGCTTGGAAATTTCCAGTTCGAAACCTTCACGGCGCATCATTTCAATCAGTACGGACAGGTGAAGTTCACCACGGCCGGAAACCTTAAATGCATCGGAAGTATCCGTATCTTCTACGCGAAGTGCTACATTCGTTTCAATTTCCTTCTGCAGACGGGCACGGATATGACGGCTGGTTACGAAATCGCCTTCCTGGCCAGCAAAAGGACTCTTATTTACACGGAAAATCATGGACAGAGTCGGTTCATCAATCTTAATGCGTGGAAGTGCATCTGGGTGATCTGCGTCAGTTACGGTTTCACCAATGGTGATGTTCTTGAAGCCGGCCATAGCAATAATATCACCCATCTTAGCTTCCTGTACCGGAGTACGCTTCATACCGACCCATGTAAAGAGAGAGCCGAGATAGTCTTTTCTGGTCTTTTCTCCATCAGTAATGCATACCGGCATACCCTGGCGGGCTGTACCTCTGGTGATACGTCCAATGGCTACCTTGCCCAGATATTCATCAGCATCCAGTGTGGTAACAATGCACTGAAATGGAGCCTTGTCGTCTCCTTCCGGAGCCGGGCAGTATTTAATAATGGTTTCAAACAGAGGGGTCAGATCCTTGCTGTCATCATCCATGCTGTACTTGGCAATACCATCTCTTGCAGATGCATAAATAAGCGGGAAGTCCAGCTGGTCATCATCAGCTTCCAGTTCAATGAACAGGTCGAGGATTTCACCTTCTACATCGCTGACACGCTGATCCGGGCGGTCAATCTTGTTAATAACTACAATAGGCTTCAGATGATGTTCCAGTGCCTTGCGTAATACATACTTAGTCTGCGGCATTGGGCCTTCATGAGAGTCAACCAGAAGCAGAACGCCATCAACCATGTTCAGAATTCGTTCTACTTCTCCGCCGAAATCAGCATGCCCTGGGGTATCAACAATGTTAATCTTTACCCCATTATGCATAACGGAAGTATTCTTTGCCAGAATGGTAATTCCTCTTTCACGTTCAAGTGGATTGGAGTCCATTACTCGTTCAGCAACCTTCTGGTTTTCACGGAAAATATGGCTCTGTTTAAGCATTGCATCAACCAATGTGGTCTTACCATGGTCTACATGGGCAATGATAGCGATATTTCTGATATCTTCTCTAATCATTCGTTCTATTTCCCCCTGGAAATGTCAAAAAATCTACAACACGTATTATTTATTATAACACTACTTGCGCAGGGAGAATACCCCCCTTTTCTGATTCTTGCCGTTTGAAAAAATATATTTTTGAAAATTATAATCCCATATAAGAAAACCCGGAATGTGTGCGTACACAATTCCAGGTTTTTCTTATTTTCAATCAGTTATCTGCTTCTTCCAGCTGAGTCTGCGGCTCATCAATCTTATACCACCAGCAATACATGGCAGGAAGTACCAGGAGCCCTATGGCTGTCGCCAGCATAAGACCTCCTATGAAAGATACCGCCATAGGCGCCCAGAATGGATTAGGAATCAAAGGAACCATCCCCAGCAAGTCAGTTCCTGAAGAAAGCATAATGGGACGGAATCGCAATGCAGCAGAACTTACCACCGCTTCATAGGGCGTCATCCCCAGATCGAGATGCTGCTTAATCTGGTCAAGCAGAATAATGCTGTTTCGGATAACCATCCCGGAAATAGCAATCATACCAATAATCGACATAAATCCGATGGGCTGACGGGTGATAAGCAATGTCAGAATAGCCCCTATCAGTCCCAGTGGGCCTGTGATGGCCGCCATTACCATCTCAGGAATATCCTGCAGGTCAAACATGAGCACTGCCAGAATAAAGAAAATCATGAGGGGCAGCGGTTTCATCAGGTCCTGTAACGATTCCTCTGATAATTCCAGCGTTCCGCCCTTTTCCAGTGCTGCACCTTCCGGAAGGTGTTCCCTGAAATCACGGAACGTGTTGTTATACAGGTCGGAAGCCACCGTATCTCCTTTAGCCCCCGGAATAACTTCTGCACTGAGTGTGATGGTGGGCTGCAGATTTCTGCGCCATATGGTGCTGATTTCATTTTCATATGAAATATCAGCGAAGGTTCCCAGCGGAGCATATCGTCCATTTCCCACATAAATAGGGAGTGTGGCTAATTTATCCAGACGGGATGCATTATCTCCTTCCAGTTTAAAGGAAATTGGTACCAGCTGGTCCCCCTGATAGGATTCCGATACCTTGTATCCTGACAGTTGTACATACAGATTTCGGGATACTTCATAGTTATCGATTCCCAGTGCGCGTACCTTATCCTGATCAATCGTCACTTTAACTGACGGTGTTTCCTGCGGCCAGTCAATACTTGCATTCCGGATACGAGGATCTGTCTTCATTTCGGCCAGGGCTTTCTGTGCCAGCGCCACAGTCTGCGCCTGTGTATTGGCGCTGATTCGGAACATAACCGGGTAATCTGCTGGCGGGCCCGTCTGAATCAGCCGGGAATGCACTCTGACGGAAGGATACTTCGTTACTATTTTCTTAGTAAGTTCAGCCCGCAGCGAATCCCGGGCCTTCTGATCAGAAGCCACGATAATCATCTGTCCATAACTGTTATCCGGTGCCTTGGGATCAAAAAGAAGAATAAAACGCGGTGCACTTTCCCCGATATAAGAGGCAAAAGAAGATACCCGGTTATCCCCATACAGCATATCTGCCATGCCACCAAGAACACGCTGCGTATCCTGAATAGAGGCGCCGGATGGCAGTTCCACGTCAAAAATAATTTCCGGTCGCACCGAATCCGGGAAAAATTCCTGCTTTACCAGTGGAATCAACAGCATGGTCATCACAAATCCGCCGGCAGTAGCCAGCATAACCGTGCGCTTGTATCGGATACACCAGCGAACAGTCTTATCAAAAATCTGATACAGACGATCCCCCAGTTTTCCTTTTTTCTTCTTTTCCGTGTCCACCCGTATCATCTTATATCCCAGGACGGGAGAAACAAAGAGAGAAGCAAGCCAGGAGATAAGAAGAGTAGCTCCGATAACCCAGAACAGAGAATTGGTGTATTCTGCTGTCTTCCCCTGTGCAAACCCTACAGGTATGAATCCGGCTATGGTAATCAATGTACCCGCCAGCATGGAGGCAGCACATGAACGATAAGCTATCTGTGCCGCTTCCATACGACTGTATCCCTGCTCCAGTTTTACCTGCATCATTTCAATAACAATGATGGCATCATCCACCAGAATCCCAAGCGATACAATAAGTGCCCCCAAAGACACACGCTGCAGGTCAATTCCCTTGAATTCCATAAAGAGAAAAGATCCACATACCACTACAGGAATGCAAAGGGCAAGTACCACACCACTCCGCATCCCCAGCGAGATAAAGCTGGCCGCCATAACAATCACTATGGCTTCAATCAGAGACTCAGTAAATTCAGAAATCGAATCATTAACCACCTTGGGCTGATCCGCTACGAGGGACACATTAAGCCCCAGCGGCAGGTTGGGTTTCATTTCCTCCACCGCTTTCTGAAGGTTTGCCCCAAGCGTCAGATTATTGCCACCGGGCGTCATAGACACCGCAATACCAATTGCAGGCTTTCCATCATAGTACATCATGGAGGATGCAGGATCTGTATACGTTTGTTTTACCTGAGCTATATCCCCCAGATGGAAAGTCTGGTTCCCTACATGTATAGGCAGATTTTCCAACGCTTCCGGTGTCCCCAGAAGTCCTTCTACACGAATGGCTACGTTTCTCGTATCGGTATGAATGGTCCCCGATGGCATCATGGTTCCCTGTTGCTGGATAATCCGAAAAATAGAATCAGGACTTATCCCCATCGATGCCAGTTTATCCTGGTTCATCTCCACATAAATCATCTGCTGCTGAACTCCCAGAAGCTGCACCCTCTGGACATCCGGCACACGAAGAAGCCTCTGCCTTATATCTTCTGCATACTTTCGCTTTTCTTCATATGAGTAATCACCCCCGGTCACTGCATAAATGGTGCCATACACATCGTCAAACCGGTCATTGATGTAAGGTCCCACTACCCCGGAAGGAAGCTGACTCCACATATCCTCTACAGAGTTGCGAACCTCGGTCCAATGTTTTTGAAGCTCTGACGCGGGAACAGAATCCTTGAGATAGACATAAATTACCGTCTTCCCATCATGCGTAAAGGATTTTATGTAATCCAAATCCCGGGTATCTTGCAGATTTTTTTCCAGCGGATCGGTCACCTGTTTTACTATCTGCTCCGGTGAAGCCCCCGGCCAGGCCACTGTAATCACCATGGTCCGGATTGTAAAATTCGGATCTTCGCTGCGCCCAAGATTGAAATATGACCATAACCCGCCGACTAAAATAGCAAGAATGAAGAAAAAGACAATCTGAACGTGCTTAATCGACCACTCTGCTACGTTAAAATCCTTCATACGCGAACCTCTTCTCCCTGTGTCAGATTGGAAGCCCCTGCCGTAACCACCTTATCCCCACTTTTCAGTCCGGAGGTTATTTCCACAGAGTCATTTCCATATTTTCCTACAGTAACCTTCACCAGTTTCACCCGTCCATTTTCTACTACCCATACACTGGGCTGGCTGGATTGTGTGGCTATTGCCGTAAGCGGTATAACTACAGATTTATTTCCACTGAGATTATCGTCCATGCTTACCTGCGCGGTCATACCAAGAGTAACTTCTTCCGGGCAGTCTGTAAGAGAAACCTTAGTATCATAAGTTCCTGTAGCCGCATCCGGTGATGCAGCCTTCTCTTTAATAACCCCATGTACCATCACATTAGGAAGCGCCCAGAAAGTTACGGTACATGGCATCCCCACAGAGTATTGATTGTACTGCTTTTCCGTAAGGGAAATATGTACTTCCTTCTGCCGGTCATCCACTACCAGTACCACAGGAGTTCCTGCAGAGACCACCTGCCCGACTTCATACATGGTAGACCCGATAACTCCGTTTCTATCGGCTCGAAGCGTAGTATACCCCAGATTGTTCTGGGATCGGCTCAGTGTTGCCTTTGCCTGCTGAAGCTGCGCAGCAGCCACATCATACTGGCTCTGTGTCTGATCCATGGCCAGGTCAGATATGGCATTTTCCCTATGCAGCGCCTGATAGCGTGATAACGTGGAGCTTGCCAGCTTATAAGATGCCTGTGCAGAAATCACTGAACTTCTTGCTGCATCCACCTGATCCATTGCGTCCCGGGAGTCTACGCGGAACAACGGCTGTCCCGCTCTGACCCTGTCCCCAGCCTGTACATAGCGATTTGTAATCTGACCGCTAACCTGAAATGCCAGTGGAGATTCATAATATCCATGGACGGTACCGGAGAAAGTGGTGTCATTTTCCGAATCCTTTTCTCCTACGGTAATCGTTTTAACCAGCGGGCTCTGCTGGGTCTCCACTTCATTATTCCCGCATCCAGCAATCAAAAGGAATACCCCGGCCAAAACAACGGCCCCTGCTTTTGTAATTATTCTCATTCATTTCCTCCTTTTGTATCTGTCAGCAGCCCCTGCATGAGCAGGTCTTCCAGGTCCTTAAAATATTCTTCCTGTGAAATACTCTCCTGCGCTTCCATTACTCCATCAATCATCCGATTCCCATGCACCGTAAAAAAGTTAAAAATCATATTCATCAATACGACACATGCACACCGTGGATTTATATCCTTTCGAAAAATCCCCCTGGTAATGCCATCTTTCAGCGCGTGGTAAATCTCATTGAATATTGGCCTGTACAGTATATCCCATATTTCCTTAAATGGTTCCGTAGGATTAACCAGTTCCCATTGCATAATACGGATGGCTTCCGGATACATAACAAGCAGCTCCCCCAGTGCCTGTATATGATAATGAATTACATCCTGTGGGTTTCGAAAATGACATTTCTGCCGTTCCAATCTTTCTTTGATTCGTTCTGCACCTACCCGCAGGATGGTCATATACAGATTCATCTTTCCCCCAAAATAATAGGAAATAGACGCACTGTTTACTCCGGCCTTGCGTGAAATATCCCGGATTGTGACCCGCTCATACCCCATATCGGCAAACAAAGACAGAGCTGCATATTCTATCTTTTCCTGAACAGAAGTCGGTTCCTCCGACGCTTTATCAGGAAACAGTTCTTCATATAATTCCTGTTTGCTTCCAAAATAATAAGAAATCGCGGAAGGAGCTACCTCCGCTTCCTTCGCTATGTTCCGAAGAGAAACCGATTCATATCCATGATTCAGAAACAGCTCCCGGGCAACCATCACTATTCGCTCTTCTGCTGTCATCTTATTCCCTTCAATCAAATGATTAAATCGTTCTATTTAATTTTAACATAATCATCCCGTAAATTCATCCATAAAAAAAGGCCATGGACCTTTTATCTCATCCATGGCCAGTAATCCTGTGCCAGTGTCGCCTTAATATCCGATTCGGTAACCGGTTCAAAATACACCTGCAGCAGACAGAGTCCCTCTGCAGGAGCTGTAACGCCAAGCTTTCTTCTGTCCCTGGCTTTCAGTATATTTACTAATTCTTCAGGTGAAAGTCTCCCCTGACCGGCGTCAGCCAGTGCGCCGGCAATATTCCGTACCATATGATACAAAAATCCTTCGCCCGTGACATAGATACGGATGAGTCGTCCTTTTGCCTCTATGCGTATATCCATAAGATTTCTTACTGGATCCGATGGCACCGAATTATTACCTCTAAACGAAGTGAAATCATGGCGTCCCACCAGTTTGGCGGCCACTGCCCGCATCTTTTCCACATTGAGCTCTCTCCCCAGCGCCCACACATATCGCCGCATAAAAGGAGAGACATCCCTGTCCTGCCATATATTGTAGGCATACGTTTTTCCATAATTCATACGTCTTACGGAAAAATCTTCAGCTGCCTCCCGGCTTTCACGGACACGGATATCCCGTGGCAAAATGGCATTCAATGCATATTTAAACTTATCTCCCGGTACACGGGATTCTGTATAGAATGTGCATTCCTGCCCCCAGGCATGTACCCCTGCATCAGTACGCGCCACGAAATACAGTGTAGTCGATACCCCGGTAATCTGCAGCAATGCCTCTTCAATAGCCTTCTGCACAGTCATAGCGACCGGCTGTCGTTGAAACCCTGCATAGGCTGTCCCCTCATAGGAAACGGTAATCCATATATTTCTTTTCATAACATCCTTATTTTCAGCTCATTATGCGCATTCCAATCAATAGTGCAGTAACTGCCACAACTGCCGCAAATCCAATACTATCCCGCCCCGTATATTGAAGCTGGTGCATCTTTGTCCTGCCTTCACCACCCCGGTAACATCTGGCTTCCATGGCGGTAGCCAGTTCATCGGCACGACGGAATGCGGAAATAAACAGCGGCACCAGCACCGGAATCATGCTTTTAGCCCTGTGCATCAAATTTCCTGTAGTAAAATCTGCACCACGGGATGCCTGTGCTTTCATAATACGGTCTGTTTCTTCCAGAAGTGTAGGAATAAAGCGAAGCGCAATAGACATCATCATAGCCAGTTCATGGGCCGGAACACCAAACCGTTTCCACGGGGTAAGAAGCGCCTCTATGCCATCTGTCAATACAATCGGACTGGTAGTGTAAGTAAGCAAAGACGAAAAGGCAATCAGGTAAACCAGCCGCAGTGTCATATAGGTACCACGAATAATGCCGTCGCGGGTAATATGAATTATCCCTGCATAAAACAATGTCGTCCCCGGTGTTGTAAACAGATGAATAATAAATGTAAATACCAGGATAAACCACAATGGCTTTATCGCCTTTACTATCAGTTTTATGGGAACTCCCGATACGGAAATGGTCATAAGCAAAAAAGCAGTAACCAGAAGATATGACCAGAAAGATTCAGCAATAAATATCGCCGTGATAAAAATCATGGTACATATAATCTTTGCCCGTGGATCCATCCGGTGAAGAAAGGAGTTTCCCGGGTAATACTGCCCCAGTGTAATATCAGTCAGCATGAGTATCTCCTTTCAACATATCCGCCATTTTTTCTGCCGCTTCCTGCACGGTACGTGCAGTTTCGGGAACCGGAATCCCCTGATTCTTAAAGTAAAGCAACGTATCGGTAAGCGGTGGGACATCCACTCCGCACGCCTGGAGCTCCTTCCGATGGTTCAGGAATATATCCATAGGTTTTCCATCCATAGCCACCCGTCCATTATGCATGACCAGCAAACGTGTCGCCAGCCGGGCGATATCATCCATATTATGGGTAACCAGAATAACCGAGAAATATTTTTTCTCAAACCATTCCTTTACCCTGGAAAATATTTCCATACGTCCCACTGGATCCAGCCCGGCAGACGGTTCATCCATAATCAGGAAATCGGGATGCATAGCAATAACCCCTGCGATAGCCACTCGTCGCTGCTGACCGCCGGACAGCCGGAATGGTGACCGTTCTGCATAGGTATTATAATCCAGCCTGACGAATTCCATAGCCTGCCGTACCCGTCTTTCCACATTGCCTTCGTCAAGCCCCATATTGGTCGGTCCAAAGGCAATATCTTTTTTTACGGTTTCCTCAAACAGCTGCTGTTCCGGATACTGAAATACCATCCCCACGGAGTGTCTTTTCGCAATAGTTTCCTTATCCTTTCCGGCCAGGTCCACACCATCCACGGTAACCCGTCCTTCAGAAGGATGCAGCAGACCATTAAGGTGCTGTACCAGAGTGGACTTGCCGCTGCCCGTATGCCCTATAATTCCGACAAACTCCCCTTTATGAATTTCCAGATTCACTCCATCCAGTGCTTTCCTTTCATAAGGAGTTCCTTTTCCGTATATATAGTTTACTTTTTCAACACGAATTGACATAGCTCTTCTCCCAGTTCTTTATTGGTCATACAATCTCCCCGAATCGGCAGCCCCAGCTGTGCCAGTCTATATGAAAGTTCTGTAGGGACCGGAACATCCAGTCCACCGGCTTTCATGTCCTCCACTTTGGAGAATACGTCTTCCGGAGTTCCATCGGCGGTAATCTGTCCCTTATGAATTACCACAACCCGATTCGCGGTTACCGCTTCTTCCATAAAATGAGTGATGAGGACAATGGTAATCCCCATTTCCTTATTCAGACGATGAATAGTTTCCATAACTTCTTTTCTTCCGGATGGATCCAGCATGGCTGTAGGTTCATCCAGAACTATACATTCCGGATGCATGGCAAGAACACCCGCAATGGCTATACGCTGCTTCTGCCCACCTGAAAGCATGGACGGAGAATGTTTGCGGTATGACTCCATGCCCACCTTTTTCAGGGAATCAGAAACCCGTGCAATAATTTCTTCCCGGGGCACACCGAGATTTTCCGGCCCAAACGCTACATCATCTTCTACAATAGATGCCACCAGCTGATTATCCGGGTTCTGAAAAACCATTCCTACCTTCTGACGGATCTTCCAGACATCATCCGGATTTTTTACAGACAGGCCATCCACAAGGACCTCCCCTTCCGAAGGAAGCAGAATGGCATCCAGATGTCGGGCCAATGTAGATTTACCGGACCCATTTGTCCCGATAATGGCCACAAAATCTCCCTTGTTAATTTGCAATGATACATCTCGCAATGCATAAAAGGGAGCTTCCCCTTCTGTTTCATATATATGTGTCAGATGACTGACTTCAATCAGTACCTGTTTATTATCCATACTATGGCTAATTCCTTTCTGCCTGCAATTTACAAAGCTGACCTGCCCACTCTGCGTGTCTCCAGGTATTTCCCGGGGTTTGTCTGATTCCTTACCTCCTGTCTGGATTTCAGGATACATTCCCACTCATATAAAAAGGGCCTTTCCCGGCCCATTTCAATCAATCCAGCCAAAGCGGCGAAGCGCGTTGGATAAACCATTCTTATCCACATCGTCTGTAACATAGCTGGCTTTCGCTTTGAGCAGAGGATTGGCGTTTCCCATGGCCACGCTGAACCATTCTGGTCTGAACATGGAACAGTCATTCATGCCATCTCCGAAGACAACCACCGAATCATCTGAGGCCTGTTCCCGTTTTAAGATTTCAAATATTCCGTTTTCCTTGGCTGTGGGCTCAATCAGCAGGATATCCCGTTTAAACCGCACGTGCCGGAGCCCGTGAAACTCAATCTGCCCTTCTTTCTCTTTTGGGCAGTCAACAAACATCTTGAATATCTGTGAACTGGTACGATAGTCAAAATCCGCCTGAATGATGTTCCGGTAATAGGAATCTCCGGTCCTGTCCATATAGCGGGAATCCCTGCTGTGTTTTTCCATCTTATTGTCAATGGTAATGGCCCAGGGATACTGGCTGTCGTCCAGATCGTCCAGAAAGGCATAGCAGGCATCCAGGGGGAGACTTCTATGATAAATAAGCTGCCCGTCGATAGTCAGCCCATTCCCGCCATCAGATACAACGGAACGTATCCCCAGCTGCTGCGCGATATGATACGCATCACACTGCAGACGGCCGGTAGCCAGCGCCACAAAATTACCTTTTGCCTGCAGCTGCCGGATTGCTTCTTTGGTATCTTCAGGCACACAGGCGGTAAGTGGTGAAGTTAATGTACCATCAATATCAAAAAAGAAATAACGTTTCATCAGGCTCTCCTTTCCTCTATGCCCAGATTTTGTCCTGTTATCACATTGTATCATATCCAGGTACGGTAAAATGTAAAAATATGAAATATTTCGCTAACAGAATATTCCGGTAAACAGAATGTTTCTCTGCCCTTTTCCATATCTTCTTTTAAAAAAATCAGGACATGTCCGTGCATAAACATGTCCTGATTTTCTACGTTTTTTTGTTAACGCCCTGACAGTCCCCTGTCCGCCGGTATCGTTTATTCTCCAATAACCAGCAGAGTCTGCTTACCCAGTACGGTGTCGCCTTCCTTGACATTAACAGACTTGATAACTCCGGATACAGGAGCGGTAATGGAATTGCCCATCTTCATGGCTTCCAGCACCATCAGTTCGTCGCCCTTCTTTACTTTGGCCCCTTCTTTAGCACTCATGAATGTAATCTTACCTGGCATTGGCGCTTTGACCACAAAACCGCCTGGAGCGATAGGAGCTTCCGGTTCACTCTTGCCGGCCGCTGCCTGCTTCATAATTCTTTCTACCGCTGCGGAATGATGTTTTACCGTCGGAGCCTTGTATGTTGTTGGCTGCGGGTGCACAATCCCGGTTACCAGCGGAGCCGCAGCTGCCGGAGCCGGCGCCGCGTGGCTGTATGCCGGTGCGGTATAAGCCGCTGCCGGAGCGGATTCTCCGGATTTCAGCTCTGTAACTTCTACCTCATATACCTGACCATTTACTTTTACAGAAAATCTTTTCATTATTTCCTCCTGCTATGACTTGTTACAGGTTAGTTCCCTGCTGCCATATGCTTAAAACCGGTTGGCACCGGAAATACTTTCTATTCTGCCGGCATTCTTCCAGCGTTCCGATGTACGGGGACGGATGGAAACCACTTTCCCTTTAATTCCCATCGCCGCAATCGCCGCGGTTATGGCAGCCACTACTTCCGGAGCAGGCGCATTATTGACGGTTTCCCTTCTATGGGGTCCGTTAATAACCGGGGCCGGAGTGTGTACAGGAAGCACGCTCTTCCTGACAACAGCCGGTCTCTGCGGTACAGAGGCTTCTTTCACAGCGGTTCGAACCGCTTCCTTAACCGCGGATCTTACCGCCTGATCCACTACAGCCTTAAATTCCGAAAGAAGAACTGGCTGCTCCGCCTTCACATTGACCACCGGTTCACTCGGCGGAACATTGACTTCCACCTTTGGCGGATCAGCCTGCTTATCGGCCCGTTCAGCCATGGATTTTAATATATTGAGCATCCGGCTGAACATATACAGCGCTATCAGTGCCACGGCGGCATTAAGTACACTGACAAGCATGATTATTGTATTCATTGACATCCATCCTTTCTTCGCTAATTAATCAGAGAGGCATGCTTCCATGTTTCTTTGATGGATGTACTTCATGCTTGCTGGCAAGCATCTTCAGCGCATTGATAATATATGGTCTGGTATTCTGCGGATCAATAACGGCATCTACATATCCCAGTTCCGCTGCCTGATACGGGGAAGCGAAGTTCTGTTTGTATTCTTCCGTAAGCTTTTCCCGTTCTTCCGGCGTATTCTTTCTGAAAATAATGCGGGCTGCCCCTTCGGCACCCATAACAGCAATTTCCGCAGAAGGCCATGCAAATACCTGATCAGCGCCCAGTTGACGGCAGCACATACCGATGTAGGCGCCGCCATAAGCCTTACGGGTAACTACGGTAATCTTCGGAACGGTTGCTTCGCAGTATGCATAAAGAATCTTTGCCCCATGACGGATAACCCCGGCATGTTCCTGCTGACTTCCCGGCAGGAAACCTGGTACATCCACAAGGGTTACCAACGGAATATTGAAGCAGTCGCAGAAGCGTACAAAACGCGCAATCTTGTCGGATGCGTTATAGTCCAGGCATCCGGCCATCATCTTCGGCTGGTTGGCTACAACACCTACGGTCTGACCATCCATTCTGGCAAACGCGGTAATGGCATTCTTAGCCCAGTGCTTTAATACTTCATAATATTCCCCGTTATCCACCAGGGATTTTATGATGTCGTACATATCGTAAGCCATGTTGGCTTCATCCGGAATAATATGGTCCAGTGCCGGATCGGTACGTGCCGGATCATCACCAGTATCCACTACCGGAGCATCTTCCATATTGTTTCCCGGGAGGAAAGAAAGAAGATAGCGTATCTGACGAATGCAGTCTTCATCATCTTCCGCGGCAAACTGGGAAACGCCGGAAATGCTGTTATGGGTCATGGCGCCACCGAGGTCTTCCGCACTGATCTGTTCTCCGGTTACGGACTCAACTACCTTCGGTCCGGTGAGGAACATCTGGCTGGTTCCCTTAACCATGTAAACAAAATCCATCAGTGCCGGAGAATAAACTGCACCGCCGGCACATGGCCCCATAATGGCACAAATCTGCGGAATGACCCCGGAAGCCAGAGTATTCTGCATAAACATATCACCGAATCCGGAAAGGGCCGCTACCCCTTCCTGAATACGTGCTCCGCCGGAATCATTCATTCCGATTATCGGAGCACCAACCTTCATGGCCATTTTCTGCAGTTCAACAATCTTTTCCGCATGGGCTTCCCCAAGGGAGCCGCCGCTGACCGTAAAATCCTGAGCGAAAGCAAAGACCAGACGGCCATCCACTGTACCATAGCCTGTTACTACGCCATCTGCCGGAATATCCTTCTTTTCCTGTCCGAAATAATGACAGTTATGTTTTCTCAGAGCTCCGGTTTCGACAAAGGAATTTTCATCAAATAACAAATGTAAACGTTCGCGGGCTGTCAGTTTTCCCCGGGAATGCTGTCTTTCCACCTGTTTTTCCCCGCCCATCTGCTGAATATGTTCCAGCTTCTGATGAAGGAGATTAATCTTTTCATCAACAGATGCCATATCTGTACCTCCATTACCTGTCCTGCCTCACAAGGCAGTTTTCAATGAACTTACTTTATATCAATCTTTATCTTATCTAACCAGATATATCGGCCATTATTATAACACATTTCACCTTGTATTAACACCACGTGATAATGAAAAGCCGGCCCTCAGGCCGGCTCATGATATCAGCGGTTGTCCGTCTCCAGTCTGTTTTCGTAGGAAGACATCCCAATAGCCATTAAAGCCCAGAAACACATGGACACCGCGATGCTGAACAGCGTATAATCCCCGATTCCGTTCACAGCCACTGCTGTAATCGCCGCAATGGTCCCCAGCCCTATGGCCTTATAAAAGGTATCCTGCGATTTTCTGTAGATCCTCCAGGCATAGCGGATATGACCAAAATAAAACCAGAAATAAGCAATAGCTCCGGGAATCCCCACATTCGCCATAACAGACAGATACATATTGTGGGCATGGAAAATAGTGACTCCCGCCCTCCGGATAAGCAGATCATAATCCGGATAGACCAGATAATAAGCACCCCATCCGCAGCCAAGCAGCGGGTGGTCACTGATCATGCGAAGGGTATTTCTCCACATGGTAAACCGCATGCCAATGGATGTATCCTGGGCGGAAAACAGAGATAAGAATCGTACCGCCACCTGTCCCTGATAAAAGAACAGAATCACCGGAACCAGAAGGAGCAGGGCAAAAAGACGTTTATCATACTCCAGACCGTATACCGCCAGAATAAACAGCAGACTGATCCAGGCCCCCCGGGAATAGGTGAGCGCCAGGCAGACAACCAGCCCCATCGTCAGCAGAAGAAGCATCCCCTTCTGCCGTCTCCTTTTCTCAAACAGGAAGAAGGCTCCACTGTAACTGGTCATCATAAGCAGATACGTAGCACACAGGTTCGGATTTTCCAGAGTGGAATAAAACCGGCGGTACAGCATGGGGAACCGGGAGGCGTCCACCCAGTCGTGAGCCGCCATATCCGTTGCCATATCGACAATATGTGTATACTGCCATACGCCATATACCATCACCAGTACCGCGCCCGCAAAAAAGGACAGCATCAGATTCTTCCGTATGTCCCGGCTGTCCGCGTAGGTCACAATCAGTATGTACAGGACCGCGTACATGAGCGGAAGAAAGCACCAGTTAAACAGAGAGAACAGCTTATCCGGTGAATTAATCACCGACAGGAAAGAGCAGAGCAGAAAAGCCGCTCCTGCCTGCCGCAGAGAGCCAATCCGCAGTTCCTGTTTTCCGTGCTCCCTAACACGCCACAGAGCCAGCAGAAGCGCTATCACCAGCGGAACATAAAACAAATGGGTAAAAGGCAATAAAAATATGACAGCATACAACAGACTAACAATATTGTGTGCCGACGTATATGGCTTTGTAAAAACAGAACCCGTCATTTCTTCTCCTTTATCTCAATGGAAATTCCATTTATCGTTATAATTATTAACCCTGTTTATTATATAGGAGTTTATGACACCGGGCAAACCTTCTGATTATATAGATTTTAGTTAATATGTTCTGACGTTATGTTTATGATTTTGGTATGCATTTAGGCTATATCAAATCATGTAAAAGCGTTATTTTTCAAAATCAGTGAACTCTGCTATCCTATTCACATAACACAGAAACAACAATCCAATCGAAATTCAAGGAGGATATGAATTATGAAAAGATCTGCTAAACTCTTAACCATTCTCTGTGCCGGTGCCCTTTGCGCTGGTCTTCTCACAGCCTGCGGCGGCAGCGATTCCGCTCCGGCATCTTCTGATAAGGCGGTAACCATTAAAGTCGGTGCTTCCCCATCCCCGCATGCGGAAATCCTTAACGCGGTAAAGGATCAGCTGGCTAAGGAAGGTGTAAACCTTCAGGTTGTTGAATTCAACGATTATGTTCAGCCGAATCTGGCACTGAATGATGGCAGCCTGGATGCCAACTATTTCCAGCACCAGCCATATCTGGATGAATTCAACAAAGACAGAGGCCTTGACCTGGTATCTCTGGGCGGCGTTCATATTGAACCTATGTCCGTATACTCCAACAAGGTTAAGGATATCAAGGATCTTAAAGACGGCGCATTAATTGCTGTTCCTAACGATCCGACCAATGAAGGACGCGCGCTCCTCCTGCTCCAGAGTGCCGGTCTGATTAAACTGAAGGACAGCGCTTCCCTTACCTCTACTCCTAAGGATATTGCCTCCAACCCGCACCACTTCAAATTCAGTGAACTGGAAGCTCCTCAGGTTCCAAGAGCTCTGGATGATGCAGACGCAGCTGTTGTTAACATGAACTTCGCACTGGACGCTAAGCTGGATCCAAAGAAAGCTATCCTCACCGAAGGCAAGGACTCCCCATACGTTAATATCGTGGCTGTCCGCAAGGGTGATGAAAAGCGTCCGGAACTCCAGAAGCTCATCAAGGCGCTTAACAGTGAAGAAGCCAAGGAATTTATCCTCAAGAAGTATAACGGCAGTGTAATTCCTGCTTTTACCACTAAGTAAGATATTTTCTCAGAATCAGTAAGTATCTGTTCCTAAAAAAAATCCGGAAAGAATCTGAAATAACCATCAGATCCTTTCCGGATTTTATTTTGTCCACAGGGGTTATCAGAGGACCAGCATGTCCTGGTCCCAGTCGGATGGTCTGACGCACTTTGTCAGACACATCATCTGATGTCTGCAGGTCATTCCACCGTTTCCTGTCCCTGTACACTGGTATTTCCAGACAGATGCCAGGTCACCTGAGTTCGAAGACGTGCATCCGCCCCCTCCCCTTTGATTTCCCGGATTCTTGCATCTCTGTGAATTTCCAGTACCGGGTCCTGTCTGGGTTTGTCCTCTTTGTATCCTCTCGCTTCCAGCTCCCGGGCATATTCCTTTTTCAGCCGCTGCAGTGCCTCTTTATCTTTAGAAGATAAATCCTTACCCTCCTTCAGCGCGCTCTGCAACACCCCGGCCAGTTCATATCTGCTTATTTTCCGGCCACTGTCAAAAAAGGAAGCGGAATAGCCCGGAATCTTTCCCTGTCCGCACATATCCCTGAGCGTCTGATACGCATAAGAGTCAGGCTGCACATCTTCAAAGCTGTTGGGCGCAAATACATTATAGGCACTTACCGGAAACGAGCATAAGAGGAGTCCGGCAAGTAAAAGTTCCCATCGTTTCATAGTTATCACCTGCACACAATGGATTCAATAATATGGAGCACCTCACCCTTTCCGGTCCCCTGGAGGGATGAATAAATGACCGGTGGATACACTGACGGATAATTGGAAGCCAGTTTCCGGCGGTTCTGCTGCTTTTCACTGGCCTTCAGCTTATCTCCCTTGGTCCCTATGACCAGTACAGGTACTCCGGAAGTGCCAAGCCACGCATAGGCTTTTTCATCAATATCCAGATGGGGATGGCGGGAATCAATGAGCAGACAGATCAGTGCCAGTTCCGGTGAATTCATGATGTAATCATCTATAAAAGATGACCAGTCTTCTGCATTCTTTCCACTGGTTTTGGCAAATCCATATCCCGGCAGATCCACCAGGAACCATGACTGTCTTTCTTCTGTCCCATCTACGGTTCTACGTGATTGCACATCATAATAATTGATTGTTCGTGTTTTCCCCGGTTCCCGGCTTACATGGGCCAGTTTTCTGTTGCCGCAAAGGGAATTGGTCAGTGATGATTTCCCTACATTGGAACGGCCTATAAAGGCAATTTCCATTTTTCCTTCCTGTGTGAACTGTTTCCAGTTTACGGAAGACCCATGATATACCGCGGAAAATATATGAAATTTCTCTATATTCTTAATTTCTCCCATCCTTATCGCCTCCTTAATAAAATAATCCTTCTGCAAAAAAGCGGTGAAAGACTATGGAATTGTCTTCACCGCTTCTGGTTATTTATTACATCAGTGCATGTTTCAGCACATCATCTGCATTCTTAACGAATACAAAATGCACTCTCTTCTTTACATCGTCCGGTACTTCTTCCAGATCCTTGCGATTCTTTTCCGGAAGGAGAACCTGTTTGATTCCCAGCTGGTCTGCAGCCAGTACCTTTTCCTTCACACCACCGATAGGGAGTACTTCTCCCAGCAGGTTGATTTCCCCGGTCATAGCGGTGTCACTACGCACCTTGCGTCCCGTAACGGCAGACGCGATGGCTGTGGCAATCGTTACACCGGCAGAAGGTCCATCCTTAGGTACAGCGCCTTCCGGGAAATGAAGATGCAGGTCCAGCTTTTCCCAGAAATCCTCTTTCAGCTTCAGGTCAGAGGCACGGCTCTTCACATAAGTATATGCGGCGGTTGCCGATTCCTTCATTACATCGCCCAGACTTCCGGTAAGAGTCAGACGACCCTTCCCCGGAATGGCTACAGCTTCCGTATCCAGTACTTCGCCGCCTGCCGCAGTCCATGCCAGTCCGTTGACACGGCCCACTGCGGAAGGATGTTCTTCTGCCATCGGCATATACTTAACCGGTCCCAGATACTTCTCATAAGTGCGCGCGGAAAGTTCAGGCATGGATTCATCATGCATTACTACTTTCTTAGCGACTTTTCTGCACAGGGAGCCAATGGTTCGTTCCAGTCCACGGACACCGGCTTCCCGGGTATAGTTCCGGATTATCTTACGAAGCAGAGTGTCGCTGAATTTAATCTGACCTGCCTTCAGGCCATTCTGCTTTCTCTGTCTTGGAACAAGATATTTCTTGGCAATTTCCAGCTTTTCTCCTTCTGTATATCCGGAAAGGCTGATAACTTCCATTCGGTCCAGAAGAGCGGCCGGAATAGTGGACAGTGTATTGGCTGTGGCGATAAAGAATACCTTGGACAGATCGTAAGGAATATCAATATAGTTATCGTGGAATTCCTTATTCTGTTCCGGATCCAGTGCTTCCAGAAGCGCCGATGCCGGATCGCCCCGGAAATCATTGCCTACCTTATCGATTTCATCGAGAAGGAGAAGCGGGTTAATCGTCTTTGCCTGCTGCATCGCTTCGATGAAACGTCCAGGCATGGCTCCAATGTATGTACGTCTGTGTCCGCGGATTTCTGCTTCATCGTGCACGCCGCCAAGGGAAATTCTTGCGAAATTTCTTCCCAGCGCGCGGGCAATGGACTGTGCCAGACTGGTCTTGCCCACACCAGGAGGTCCTACAAAGCATAAGATAGGCCCCTTGGATTCAGGGGACAGGATACGTACGGAGAGATATTCCAGAATTCTTTCCTTAATCTTTTCCAGTCCGTAATGGTCTTCGTCAAGCATCTGCTTTGTCTTTTCCAGATCCAGATTGTCCTTGCTTTCTTCTGTCCATGGAATATCAAATACCCAGTCCAGATAATTGCGGATGATGGCTGATTCCGCCATCATAGGCGGCATAGTTTCCAGACGGGCAATCTCTTTTCTGAGCTTTGCCTTGTATTCTTTGGGGATGCCGCTCTTTTCCAGCTTCTGACGATATTCTTCCGCTTCTTCTTCTTCGGAGATATTATCGCCCAGCTGATCATGAATGCTCTTAATCTTCTGACGCAGGAAATAGTCACGCTGTTCCTTTTCCATATGGCTGCGAACCTGCGCATTGATACGGGTTTCAATCTCCCCGATTTCAATTTCCTCATTCAGCAGCTGGAAAACCTGTTTGATTCTGTCCGTTACATCAGTGCCTTCGAGGATTTTCTGCTTCTTATCGGCAGGCATCTGCATCTGGGAAGCTACGAAATCCGCAAGATGTCCCGGGTTGGTAATGTTTCTGATTTCTGTTATTGCCTTATCCGGCAGTCCCTGTTTGGTCTCATGAAGAAAATCGAAGAACCGATGCATGATATTTCTGCGATACGCTTCTTCTTCCATCGGATTTTCATGGGTTTCCTCTATATCAACAGCAGTTCCTGTGAGATGTCCTGTGTTGCGTTCTATATCGCTGACACGGACACGGGATACCCCTTTCACCAGGATACGGATAATACCGCCAGGAAGCTGAAGCATCTGTTCAATCTTAGCTACCGTGCCTATGGTGTAAAGATCTTCCGGCTGCGGCATTTCCACTTCTGGTGTCTTCTGCATCAGCATAATCAGGTAACGGTCGTTCCCTGCAGCGCTACGCACAGCGGCCACAGATTCTTTGCGGCCTACATCAAGGCTGGTCGAAACCCGCGGAAAAACCACCATATCCCGCAGGGCAACTAAAGGCAACTTCAGCCCTTCTTTATTTATCAAATCTGTCATAGTTAATCCTCCATTGTGATTATTGTACCATATGGAGAGAACGGAATTCTCTGCCTGAAAAAATATTCTGCACAAAAGAGGAGGATTCTGAAAATCCTCCTCTTCCCCTGAAAACTTCAGAGCAGATATGTTCCGTTTTTCACCTGGTTATGCATTATTTCCCGAAGCTTCTGTATCTTTTTCAGCATCCGCTGCGGCATGGGAAGCAGCCGGTTCTGCCTTTTTGCCATGTACCAGCACAGGCTGTTTTCCGCTGCTTACTACCTCTTCCGTGACAATGCACTTGGAGACGTCATGCATGCTTGGTACCTGGAACATCACATTCTGCATTATTTTTTCAATAATGGAACGCAGTCCTCTGGCACCTGTATTTCTTGCAATAGCCTTTCTGGCAATGGCTCTGACGGCAGCATCTTCAAATTCCAGTTCCACCCCGTCCATAGCCAGCAGGGACTGATACTGACGAATCAGCGCGTTCTTCGGCTCCGTAAGTACACGGACCAGCGCGTCTTCATCCAGCTTATTCAGTGTGACTACTACAGGTAAGCGACCAATGAATTCCGGAATCAGTCCGAAATGCAGTAAATCTTCCGGCTGAACCTGGCTGAGTACCACATCGGAATCCTTTTCTTCCTTTGTATGGATATCCGCGCCAAAGCCTATGGTATTTCTGGTCATCCGTCGTTCAATGACCCGTTCCATACCATCAAACGCCCCGCCGCAGATAAACAGGATATTGGTAGTATCAATGTGAATCATTTCCTGATTCGGATGCTTTCTTCCCCCCTGCGGTGGAACATTGGCTACGGTTCCTTCCAGAATCTTAAGCAATGCCTGCTGTACCCCTTCACCGGATACATCGCGGGTAATGGATGGATTTTCAGACTTTCTGGCAATCTTGTCGATTTCATCAATGTAGACAATACCGCGCTGTGCCTTTTCAATATCGTAATCTGCCGCCTGAATAAGGCGAAGAAGGATATTTTCCACATCTTCCCCTACATAGCCGGCTTCCGTAAGGCTTGTGGCATCGGAAATGGCAAAAGGAACATCGAGAAAACGTGCCAGGGTCTGCGCAAGCAGTGTCTTGCCACTGCCTGTCGGTCCCAGCATGATGATGTTGGACTTCTGAATTTCCACATCATCGTTACGGAGCTGTGACATAATGCGCTTGTAATGGTTGTACACAGCCACTGACAGGGCAATCTTAGCCTCATCCTGACCGATTACATACTGATCCAGATATTTCTTGATTTCCTGTGGAACAGGAAGTTTCATGCCTTTGACAGAATCCGCTTCTGCCTTACGATGTTCTTCCTTGAGAATGCTATCGCATACTTCGATGCATTCATTGCAGATATAGACACCGGGTCCGGCAATGAGACGCTCTACTTCATCGGAAGTGCGTCCGCAGAAACTGCAAATTGGCTGTGGGGTCATCTTATTATTTGCCACAATGAGCCTCCTTATTTACCGGATGTAACGATATTGTTTCTTTCCAGAATCTTATCAATCAATCCGTACTTCAATGCTGCTTCCGCAGTCATAAAATTATCGCGTTCTGTATCATGGGCAATTACATCCAGAGGCTGACCGCTGTGCTTGGACAGAATCGTGTTCAGTTCCTTGCGCAGTCTCAGGATTTCCCGGGCGTGGATTTCAATTTCCGTAGCCTGGCCCTGTACGCCGCCCAACGGCTGGTGAATCATGATATTGGAATGCGGAAGAGCGAAACGCTTGCCCTTGGCGCCGGACGTAAGAAGTACGGCCGCCATGCTGGCACAGGAACCAATACAGATGGTGGATACATCCGGCTTGATGTACTGCATAGTATCGTAAATAGCCAGGCCGGCAGTAACTACACCACCAGGGCTGTTGATATAAAGATAAATATCCTTATCCGGATCTTCCGCTTCCAGGAACAGAAGCTGAGCCACTACAATATTGGCCACCTGATCATTAATTTCCCCGTCCAGGAAAATAATGCGGTCCTTTAACAGACGGGAATAAATATCATAAGATCTTTCTCCATGTGCAGTCTGTTCTACTACAACCGGTACGTATGCCATATAATCATTCCTTTCTTATGAATTTTGATGTCTTTTCTGACATAATTTATTTTCTTTACTAGACACAGAAGGACGCACCGTCATGTGTGCGCCTTCTGTACACAGAAAATACCTTCTGCGTGGATATGAAATTAAACCGGAAAATTATTCCTTTTCAGCTTCAGCCTTTTCTTCCTTTTCAGCTGCCGGCTTTTCTTCCTTCTTAGCCTGTTCAGCCAGGAAGTTTGCTGCCTTCCTTCTGGTTACGGTATCGATGAGCATACCTACGCGGTTCTGTTCACGGATAATCTTAACCACTTCGTTCGGGTCAGCATTGAACTGCTGTGCCATGGTGAAGACTTCCATGCTCAGATCCTGATCGGTTGCATGAATGTCTTCCTTATCAGCGATGGCATTGAGTACGAGACCCTCGCGAACATTCTTTTCTGCAGTTTCTGTATAATCCTTACGCAGATCTTCTTCTGTCTTATCAATCTGCTTGAGGTACTGTTCAAAGGAATGTCCCTGGGCTTCAATATTCTGACGGATTTCATCGATCATGTCGTCCAGGCGCTGATCAATCATTTCCTGCGGAATATCAACCTGCGCGTTAGCAACAGCCAGGTCTACCAGTGCCTGACGATAAGCCTGGTTTGCCTGGAAAGTTGCTCTGCCCTGCATTTCAGCCTTCATGGTTTCCATGAGGTCCTTCAGGCTGTCCTGCTTGCTGATGGACTTAGCAAATTCATCGTTGATTTCCGGCAGAACCTTCTGCTTAACATCGTTTACATGTACAGCGAATTCTGCTTCCTTGCCAGCCAGATCCTTAACGAAGTAGTTAGCCGGGAAAGTAACCTTAACTGTTACATCATCGCCAGCCTTGTGACCCTTCAGCTGATCTTCGAATCCCGGAATGAAGCTGCCGGAACCGATTTCCAGCGGATAAGCCTTGCCTTCGCCGCCTTCAAATGCTACGCCATTTACAGTGCCCTTGAAGTCGATGATTGCGAAGTCGCCATCCTTGAGTTCAGCGCCTTCTACAACTTCCAGACGGGCATTGTTTTCAGCCAGCTGCTTGAGCTGAGCCATAACGTCGTCATCGGTTACAACTGGTTCTGCATGCTTTGCATCCAGGTTCTTGTATTCACCAAGCTTAACTTCCGGACGCTTAACGAATGTAGCTGTAAATGTAGAGCCGTCCTTTTCAGAGAAAGATTCATCCTTAACTTCCGGCTGGGTTACCGGTACAAGCTTTTCATCCTGAAGTGCCTGTTCCAGTGCGCGGTTGAATACGATTTCCTTAGCTTCGCCTTCAATAGCTTCCTTGCCCAGGTACATTTCCAGTACCTTGCGCGGTGCCTTGCCCTTGCGGAAACCCTTCAGTCTGATCTGGTTTGCGAAACGGGAAACTGCCTGTTTGTAACCTTTAACTACATCAGCAGCAGGTACTTCCACCGTTACCTTGACCTTGTGCTGGTCCAATGCTTCTACCTTTACGTTCATTTATTTACTCCTCCTTAAGCCGGTTGTTACCGACAAATGATACCTGTTTGAAACTCTTCAATACAGTAAATCGCAACATATATGATAGCATATAATGTGCAAAAGTACAATGAATATGTGTGATAATCCCTTATGCTGTCTGTATCCTCTTACTTCAGTCCGGCTGATGGGAAATGGAATGTCTCTTGGTGAATCCGCCCTGCACTTCGCTGACATCAAATATGGAAATGAATGACTGCGGATCAATGGAATGTACCACCTGCTTAAGTCCGGTCACTTCCAGACGGTTGACTACGAGATAAAGCACCTTCTTCTCATTTTTCCGGTAGCCGCCCTGCCCATATAACAGGGTCACAGAACGTCCCAGATGATTCAGTGCGTCGGATACGGCATCGCCATTATCGGTAACCACAAGGACCCCTTTGGATTCATCGAGGCCCACGCTGACCACATCAATCATCTTGGAGCAAATGAAATAAGCCACCAGGGAATACATGGCGCTGTTCCAGCTGAAGACAAATCCGGCAGTGCCAAGGATGAAAATGTTGAAGAACAACACAATTTCACCGACAGAAAAGGAAACCTGCCTGTCCAGCCAGATGGCTACGATTTCTGTCCCGTCCAGAGAACCTCCGCTGCGGATAACCAGTCCCACACCGATTCCGATAATCATACCTCCGAAAATGGTGGCCAGAAATGGATCTGTGGTAACTGGGTCCATCCCTTCAAACAGATGGCTCCAGAAGGAAAGAATGATTACCGCAAAGGTCGCGCTGAACGCCAGACTTTTACCCAGCCGCTTATAGCCCAGATAAAAGAACGGTATGTTCAACGCTACCACCCAGACGGAAAAGGAAACGCTGGTAAGTTTAGCCAAAATCAGACCAATACCAACCACGCCCCCGTCAATGATGCTGTTCGGCACCAGAAACAGATTCAGTCCCGCAGAATAAATCATCGCGCCTATAGTAAGTCCGAGGATCTTCAAAAGCAGCGACCTAAGGGAAATACTCTTTATGTGCTCAAGCATAACATCCTCCTTTTACCGGATATATCGGCTATATTACCTGTTCCAGGTAAAACAAAAAGCACCGCCTTGGCAGTGCTTTTCTCGTGGCGGAGGGAATGGGATTCGAACCCATGAACCTCGTGAGAGGTTAACGGTTTTCAAGACCGCCTCCTTAAACCACTCGGACACCCCTCCATGAGACTTTACTTATTTTATAGGATATAAAATAAACTGTCAATGTGAAATTTAACGCCTCCGGATACCGTTACTTCCTCATACGTTGTATAATGTGTAGATTAAACGATGCCATAAACAGACGTTCATGATATCGTTCTGTACTGCTCACCTATATCGGACTGCTGAATATGTATGAATATGTATGAGTCAGTATCCGTATATTTTTACTACTTATAAGAGGCATTTTCTATGGACAATCACTCTGTTATTTCTGCCATCCTTGAAGAAACCGGCAAAGCCGTATTAGGCAAGGAAGATGTACTGAAAAAGATTTTAACCTCCATTATCGCCGGCGGCCATATCCTTATTGACGATATCCCCGGCGTAGGAAAAACCACTATCGCCATGGCGTTCTCCTATGTTCTGGGGCTGTCCTACAACCGGCTTCAGTTCACACCGGATGTGCTGCCGTCAGATATTACCGGTTTTTCCATGTATGATAAAAACACCGGATCTTTCCGTTATGTTCCCGGCGCAGCCATGACCAAATTCCTGCTGGCCGATGAAATCAACCGCGCGTCCCCTAAAACGCAGTCCGCGCTGCTGGAAGTCATGCAGGAAGGACGTATTTCCATTGATGGAAACACGCACAACGTCCCGCAACCGTTCATTGTAATGGCTACACAAAATCCGGTAGGCTCTTCCGGCACGCAGGAGCTCCCAGAATCCCAGACCGACCGCTTTATGGTCCGCCTTACAGTAGGCTATCCACGTAAGGAAGATGAACTGCAGATTCTCAAGGGAACCCATCTCACTAAACCATCCGACCTGACTCCGGTAATCACCGCTTCTCAGTTGCTGACCCTCCGCCAGGAAGCGGCCTCTGTCCATGTGGATGATTCTCTGTACGCATACATGGTGTCCATTGCCAACGCTACCAGAACCTCAGAGTCCATCACCCTTGGCATCAGTCCGCGCGGCACCATGGCGCTTGCCTCCATGACCAAAGCCCATGCCTTCCTTGCGGGGCGGGACTATGCGGTTCCGGATGACATTCTTCAGGTAGCGGCGGATACACTGCCTCATCGTATTCTTCTCTCAGGAAAAGCCCGGAGAGAGGGAAAAACCGCTTTCACGGTATTGCAATCCATTCTGCGCACACTCCCGCTCCCCAGACTGACGGAGGAATAAATGCGCCGTACTTCTTATTGTATACTCTGCCTGGCCGGGCTGTTTCTCTTAATAATGTATGATATGCCACAGGCATTTTCTCTGGGGCTTGCCTGCATCCTGGCGCCGCTGCCGGGAATAGTCCTGGCCTGGAAGGCCCATAAAAGGATACGCTGCTCCTGGCAGATTCCCAGGGGAATCACCAGAGCCGCGCCTTCGCAGTGCCAGCTGCTGATTTCCGGCCCTTCATGGTACATCCCTTCCTTTTTCATATCTACGGAGGAACTGGAATTTACCACATCTCCTTCCTCATTGCCCGCTGTCTGCGCCATACCTCTCACCATTCCTCACTGCGGCCGTTTCTCCATACATAAGGGAGAAGCCTGGTATATGGATCCTTTTCATCTCTGTCGGTTCCATATGCCATTAACCGCTCTGGATGGTTTTGTCTTTCCGGCGCGTATCGGTACGGAAAGCCAGATTCTTCAGGCATTATCCCATATTATGACTCCTGATGAAAAATATTATTATGGTGCGGTGCAGTACAAGCCAGGCGATAATCCACGGCTTATCAACTGGAAAATGACCGCCAGAACCGATGACATATATGTCCGTGATTCTGAACCGGCCAATGGTACCGATCTGCTGATAGCCTGTTCCACCCCACAGTCTCCTGACCAGCGGGATACCATCGGCGATACCCTGCTTTCCGCAGGTCTCGCCCTGCTTCATAGCGGGAAAACATTTACTCTGCTTTTCCTTTCTTCCACAGGTCCACGGAAGGAAATCATCACTTCTGTCGATGAATTTTACACCGCTCTGGAAGAATGCATAGGCAGCGGCCTGTCGGGAAATGTGCTGGAACAGGCAGAAAAGCTTATCCCTGCCCAGTTTCCTCTGCTTTATCTCACTGAGGAAAGTCATGTCTTCATACCACCGGCACTCCATCCGGTAATCTGGTCCTCTTCCCCCTGTGACAATGCGGATATGGCCGGAAGGAACGACATTATGACCCAGCTGGGAGGTGATATTCATGCGTAAGTATCTGTCACTTTTTATGCGGGAAGACGTAATCTGCACGGTCGGAGCCTTCGGCACGGTAACCGCCTTCTTTTCCAGCGCGTTTCCATTAATGAGCTGGGCCTATGGCCTCGTTGCCGGTATATTCACACTTATCCTCTGTGAGCTGTACAGGAGGAAGAATACTTATTTTGCTCTGCTGCTCCCTGGACTCCTGCTTGTGCTGGCCGCCTTTCTGCATCATACCGGGTTCCAGAGTCTGGTTTCTCTCTGGAACAATATGGCCCCTGCACTGGAAAAGCCCTATGCGCTGGATCTGGCAGTGACGCAGTCCCCCAGGGAAATCACTTCTTCGCTTCCTGCCCTTATCTGGTGCCTGCTTATGACGTCCTCTGTTTTTTCCGGGGCTTCTCTCTCAGGATTTTTCAGGATTTTCAGTGTTCTGCTGTCCATCCCGCTCTGCCTTATGGGTTTTTATTTCGGCTCCGCGCCGGCAGGACTGGCGCTGTCAATTGCCGCGGCATACTGGCTCAGCCGGATTTTTTCCCTTCCTGGTAAAGATTCGCCAGCACAGCAGGGAGCGGTCTTTACTTCCACTCTCTTAGCCGGATGCCTTCTGTCGATTCTGGTTCCCTCATCCTATACAGAACCGGATATTCTGTCGGCGACAGCACAGGAAATTATCACTCTTACGGATCCTTATGACCCCATCTTCCACGCCGGTACTGCCTTTTCCAGTGTAACCAGCGGAGTTAACGGAAAAAACAAACTGGGGGAAACAGACAGTGTCCATTATACCGGACAGGTTATCGCCCAGATTGCATCAGAAGACATCTCCTCCCGTCTGTACATCCGCAGTTTTACTGCCGGTAAGTACAAAGACAACCAGTGGAGCACTCTGCCGGCATCAGACTATAAAGAGATTGAACCACTCTTCACCCATAATCAGGGCGAATGGTACGATCAGGGCGCATGGCTTATGGAAGTCATGGGCCATAGTGAGGATCTTTCCACAGCTCTGTATGCCTATGATCCCAGAGCTGTGGATTTTAAAAATTTCCGTCGTGTATTCCGTGTAACCTCCGTCTATATCCAGACGCCATATTATTTCATTCCTTATGACCTGGATATATCCTTCAATGGATTTGTCTTTGACTGGGCTCCGCAGGGAACCGGCCCTAAAGCATATAATTCCTATATCATGGATATGCCTTCCGGAGCTATGATTACTTTCCTCCGGACCAATCATTCCTCCGATCCCTATCTGCTCACTTACGAAAACGGAGAATCCGCCTACCGGCGTTTTGTATATTCTCATTATCTGGATGTTCCGGAGGCACTACGAAGCCATATCCGTACGCTCCTTCCTGTTCCCCACGCCAGAACCTATGAGGAAAAGAGAGCATGGTACCATACAGTAAGTCAGTTCCTGCAGAATAATTACCGCTATACGACCCATCCGGGCCGCACTGCCGCAGGGGAAGACTTTATTTCTGATTTCCTGTTTAACAAGAAGGAAGGCTACTGCACAGCCTTTGCCTCTGCCGGTGTCATGCTTCTCCGCGCCGGTGGAGTCCCGGCACGGTATGTGACCGGACTTACGGTATCCACGGATGAAGTAAACAACGCGGACATTGCCAATGGTTTCCATACCCTGGATATCAATGACCATCATGCCCACGCGTGGGCTGAAGTATATGTGGATGGTATAGGCTGGCGTCCAGCTGAACTAACTCCGGGATATGATGGAGCTGCCGACCCATTCCCGGCGCCAGCCGATGAAAAGCAGTCCCCAGATCAGCCAGACAAACAGCCGCCGGACGATCAGTCAAGTCAGCAGAATGAGCAGCAGCAACCTCAGAACGCGGCTCCGGAAGAGCCGATCCATCCGCTGCCATCCCCTTCTGTTCTGTCCTCCTTCCTTATGCCTCTCCTTATGATTGTGGTCTTACTTACACTGGCCGCTGGTGCGTTGTTCTTTATCATCCGCCAGCGCCGGGAATTTGCCGGTAACCTCTTTGCGGAAGCATTAAGGAACCCGTCCCAGGAATCCCTCTGCCAGCTGGTTTCCTATCTGCACAGGCTTCTCCTGTGGGCCGGACTGCCTGGCGTAACCACTACGTACGAGGAATGGACTTCCCAGGTGGCCAGGGATAAACGATTCGCTTCTGTCACTGAACTGATGCCTCTCCTTCTGAAGCTCCGGTACAGCGGCCAGAAGATTTCACCAGAGGACATACGCCATGTGGTGGATATCCTTTCATCCATGCGCTCCCATTGCCTGTCTCCTCTTCGCAGAAAGGAACGATGGCTGTTTTACCTGAAAAAGCTGTAACCTCATAACCAGGCCAAAAGGCTGACATTCCCCTGGTGGAATATGTCAGCCTTTTATTTTGTCCGGTACCGCTTGGCATTCTTTCGTATTCTGTATTTACCAAAGCCGGTTTCTGTACTATACTGGTAACCATATTTAATATTTTATATTCCCTTTTTGAAAAGGAGGCATTCTGTGGCCTGTCTGTCTGTTTTTATTTACGCTTCACTTCCCATGGCTATAATGTTCCTCATTGGCTATCTGCTGGACAAGCATTTCAGCCTGGACGTACGCACATATGATATAGTGACCCGATACGCTGTCATGCCCTTATTTATCTTTCTGTCCCTGTATCGTCATATTCCATCTCATGTCACGCTTATTCCCGCGGCATTTGCCGGAATTCTCTGCCTGTCCGGCCTGCTGGGATGGCTGCTCCAGAAAATTCTCCCGGAAGAGGGAACCATCCGGGATTTTATTTCCCCATTTATGCTTTCCGATACAGAGCTTACCGGGGTCGTTTTTCTTATTCTGGTGTTTTCCCATGTACCGTATTTTACCGGTATGGGAAACCCTAAAACCTTTATTATCCCCTTCGTCTCTGTGGCGTCCCTCCTTCTTCTCACATCCATGATTATCCACAGTGTCCTGCTGGCTGGGAGACGTACCCATTCCCTTACCGAAATGATACGCGCCTTTTTCTCTGTTCCTTCTCTATATACCGCGGTGGCTGCCGTTCTTTTACGATCCTTTAACATTCCACTGGAGCACAGCTTTCTCTGGCCGGTTCTGCTGCATTATGATGGAGTTTTCGTTATTCTCACCTGCATCATGACCGGCATCTGGTTCCATAAATCCTATAGTCCGGAATTCAAATGGGCTCCCGCCCTGCTTATGCTGGTACGTTTCGTACTGATACTTGGCATTTCCTATGCGGTTATTCATTTTTCAGGGATTTTCTCACCGGCAGAGTCTCAGGTATTATTTATCGCGGCTTCCATCCCTGCCGTCATTGCGCTCACCGATCACGGCACCAGTACAGGAATCAATCCCACAGCGGCTTTCATACAGCCATCGCTTATTATCTATCTCCTGGGGTGCCCGCTGGCGGCCGTCCTGGCCAGAGTGCTTTTCCCGGTAATATAAGGAAGGTGGATTTATGGCTTTTTTACAGATTATTTCCAATAACATACTGCCACTGCTTGTTTTTGTCGCTATAGGCTATATGCTGGATAAGAAATTCAACCTGGATGTAAAGGCATTGAATAAGCTTACATTCTTCGTTGTTCTCCCCAGCCTTATCTTCTACAGCGTTTATTCCGCAAAGATTGACATGACCATGATTACGGTATTTATTGTCGGCTGTGTGGAAATGTTCTTTCTGGCTCTGGGCGGTACCCTTTATGGGAAGCTGCGGCATTTTACTCCCGGTAAGACGGAAGCTTTTAAAAACGCCACCATGTTTTCCAACACAGGCAATATCGGTATCGCGCTGGTCGCCCTTGTGTTTTCCAATCCCCCTTATGTGCTTAATGGGGCAACCCCTTATCTTATCCCCGCAATCAGCGCGGCAACCATGCTGCTGATTCAGATGAACATATTCCTTAACACGCTGGGCCTTTATCAGGCTGGAAAGGGAAAACTGACTCCCCGGGATGCGCTGTATGTCATCTTCCATATGCCGGTTGTCTATGTGCTGGTTTCCGTATTTACCATTAAATTCCTTAGCATCGATATGACTCACTGGTTCATATGGCCTATGTTCCAATACAGTGCCCAGGCATTGGTAGCCATCGTTATGATGGCGCTGGGAATGCAAATGCATCACAGCCGTTTTCACGCTGCCGATGTGGATGCGTGGGTTGCTGCCGCCGGGAGGCTTTTCGGTGGACCACTTATCGTATTCTGCCTGCTTACCCTGTGGAATACCTGGGGCCCTGGTTTTTCTCCCATAGTCTGCCAGGTCATTATGATCATGGCCTGTGTTCCTTCCCCGGCAAACTCCGTACTTTATGCCATTGAATTCCAGAACTATGTGGATTTTGCTACAGAAATTGTAGTCATGAGTACGGTGGCTTCCGTTGTTACCATGACTCTGACGATTTACCTATCCCAAATTCTGTTCCCTGTAGGATAGCTAATTTCCGGTTTTCTGGCTGCCTCTGCTCTGGAGGCATAATAAAACTCTCCGGATGAATTTCCGGAGAGTTTTATTATGCCTTTCAATCAGCCTATAAAGAAGTACTTGGCAACAAACACTACCGCCAGGACCGCCATCAACGGACTGATCTTTTCGCGGCGACCTGCCATAAGATTCAGTACCACATAAGAAATAATTCCCATGGAAATACCTTCAGAAATGCTGTAGAAGAATGGCATGGCAATAATGGTAATATATGCCGGAATGGCTTCTGTCAGATCACCAAATTCCGTAGTAGCCACAGAAGTAAACATAAGGAACCCTACAATAATCAATGCCGGTGCAGTAGCAAACGCAGGAATTGCAAGGAAAATCGGAGAGAAGAACAGAGAAACCAGGAACAAAACTGCCACGGTTACAGAAGTAAGCCCTGTACGTCCGCCTTCACCAACGCCAGCTGCACTTTCCACATAGGTTGTTGTTGTACTTACCCCAAGAACGGCACCAATGGATGTGGCAATAGCATCAGAGAGAAGAGCTGGTTTAATACGTGGCAGCTTGCCATCCTTATCCAGCAAACCAGCCTTGTGTGATACGCCTACCAGAGTACCCAGAGTATCAAAAATATCTACAAAGAGGAATGCAAACAATACAGCGAAAAAGTCAAGAGAACCTATTTTTGAAAAATCAATCTTCATAAATACAGGCGCAATGCTCTGTGGCAGGAAAGAAGCCAGGCCATGGAACTGTGGGAAAGTGGAAAATGCTCCCACAGATGGATCTGGGATATATAAGCCTGTAGCTTCTGCAATCATACCGAGAATCCATGTGGACAGAATCCCCCAGAGAATATTGCCGCGAATATTCTTAATCATAAAGAATGCGGTAAGGAATATTCCCAGAACGGCAATAACTACCGGGGTGCCGGTAGTGTAAAATGTACCGGATTCTGCCGCCTGCTTAAAAGAAAACAGGGCAATTTTTGTTGCTTTGCTGGCAACTACCAGATGAGCACTTCCCAGGCCGATAAAGCATATAAACAGACCAATACCGGCAGATACCGCCTTTTTGAGGTTCATAGGAATCGCATTAAACAGTGCTTCACGGATATTTGTAAGTGTTAATGCAATAAAGATAAGCCCTTCTGCAAATACGGCAGAAAGTGCCATTTCCCAGGTATATCCCATGGACATGACCACAGTATATGCAAAAAAGGCGTTAAGCCCCATCCCAGGAGCCAGTGCAAATGGATAATTGGCCAGTCCCGCCATCAGTAATGTACCAATAAATGATGCAATACATGTAGCGGTAAGAACTGCACCCTTATCCATTCCGATTGATCCCATAATAATAGGATTGACCGCAAGAATATAGGCCATGGTCATAAATGTGGTAATTCCCGCTAAAATTTCAGTTTTAACAGTTGTACCATTCTCTGCCAGGTGAAATACCCGGTCAAGAAAAGAAGAGTTGTTCATATGTCCTCCTTGACTAGAGTCCCCTTCATGGGCGAATACACATAAACATTGATGATGGCATGATTCATTCGCCGGCATGAACAGTTCTCATAAAATAGTGAATCAGTCATATTATAAGCGTTTTTTATAAAGGTAACAATAGCCATAAAATTAAGATTTTAGATTTTCCTGCTATATCCTGGACATAAACGGTCGAATATCTTCATAAATCATCCATGATAAAACAACTATCTTCTTGCACAAAAAAAGAGTTGTAAAAATAAGATTTCACAACTCCCGTGTATCGCACAAAATTTCCATTTTATGATTTTACAGAGCATGTGCCTTCTTTACATGCTGCTGAAGGATCTCAATGGAATTATCCAGTTCCTTCTGTTCTTCTTCTGTCAGATGAATTTCAATGACATCTTCTACCCCATCTGCTCCCAGCTTAACCGGAACGGAGGCAAAGGTATCATGAATACCATACTGTCCGTTCAACCAGGTAGAACATGGCAGAATCTTGTGTTCATTATGGAAGATAGCACGGATAAGTTCCGCGGTAGAAGAACTTACACCAAACTCCGTGCAGCCCTTGTTCGCATTTTCAAAATAACCACCGCGATGTACCTTATAAACCACTTCTTCAAAAGAGTCCATGTGATACTTATCCGGATTTTCTTCCAGAAGTTCACGAATCGGTTTGCCACCTACGGTTACATGGCTCCATGGAACCATACTGCTATCCCCATGTTCACCGAGTACATAGGCAGTAACCGATCTTCTGTTGACATTAAGCTGTTCTGACAGCTGCATCTGCAATCTGGCAGAATCGAGAGCTGTGCCGGAACCGATAATATGATTCTTCGGCCAGTTCAGTTTTCTTGCCAGGTATTCGGTAATAACATCGCATGGGTTGGTAATAGATATAATGATTCCGTCAAAGCCGGAATGCTGAATGACCTTAATAAGCTTCTTACATTCTTCCACAGAGTCGGCAAGCATATCCAGGCGGGTCTGCCCCGGCTGTCTGGTTTTACCAATGGCCACTACAAGAATATCGCAGTCTCCCAGTTCATCCCCATCCACAGCCTTACAGGTCACATGATGAGGCATATAGCTTACCGCGTCCCGAAGGTCCATAGCTTCCCCTTCAGCCTTACCCTTGTTGGTATCGAAGAATACGATATCGTCCGCCAGTCCCTGCACAGCAATCTGCAATGCCACATGGGAGCCTACATTTCCTGCGCCAAGTACGCCAACCTTTCTTGGTTTAATACTCATCCTTACCACTCCATTCCATTTAAATATACACATTATTCACAAAGCGTGTGTTTCAGATAATTATATCTCACGCATTAATGCTTTTGAATATCATAAAATATTATTGCTCTCTATTCAATAAAGCTATAGCATGTCGGTATGGATAATCCTTATGTCAGACCAACAAAAAAACGCTGAAAGCGTTTGCTTTCAGCGTTTTTTTCAGGTCATTAAACCAATTCAATAATTGCTACTGGAGCAGCATCGCCCTGACGAAGTCCGAGCTTGATGATGCGGGTATAGCCGCCGTTACGGTCGGTATACTTCTTAGCGATTTCATTGAACAGTTTCTTGGTTACTGCCTTGTCCATTACGAAGCCTTCTGCCTGACGGCGAGCGTGAAGATCGCCTCTCTTAGCGAGGGAAATCATCTTGTCTGCAGTCTTACGCAGTTCTTTAGCCTTAGCTTCTGTAGTCTGAATACGACCATTCTGGAAAAGAGCGGTTACCAGGCTGCGGAGAACGGCTTTACGTGGTCCGCTGGTTCTTCTTAATTTGCTGTGAGCCATGTCTTTCCTCCTAAATAGTGATCAATCTTTTGGATCTCTGAGATGAAGTCCGAGCCCTCTGAATTCAGAAAGCTTAGCCTTGATTTCATCAACAGATTTCTTACCGAGATTGCGTACACGGGTTAATTCATCTTCCGATTTTGCTGTCAGCTGATCAAGAGTATTGATATCTGCTCTCTTGAGGCAGTTGAATGCACGAACAGACAGTTCCAGATCTTCAATCGGAATAGTAGAAATATCTACCTTTGGTTCTTCCTGTTCTGCAACATCAGCAGCTTCCGCTGCATGATTATCTTCAGCAGATTCCAACGGGATTTCCTTGGTACCGAGAGACAGGAAATTCTTGAAGCTGTTAATCAGAATGTTAGCTGCTACTGCAACTGCATCTGGAGCGGTAATAGAACCGTCTGTCAGTACTTCCAGAGTCAGCTTATCGAAATCCATTTCGTTACCCACGCGGGTATCGCTGACTTCATAGTTACATTTAATAACCGGAGAATAAATGGAATCAATCGGGATGACGCCAATTACGTCGTCTTCTCTCTTATTCTTACTAAAAGGTACGTAGCCACGACCCTGATCAATGGTAATCTCCATTCCGAGATGAGCATCGGTATCCAGGGTGCAAATAGCCAAATCTTTATTCAGGACGTCGATTTCAGACGGCAGCGCTAAATCGCCGGCATGCAGGATGCCTTCCTTGGTAACATCAATTCTGCACTTGATTGGGAATTCAGCTTCATCATGAGCGATAAAACGAATCTTCTTCAGGTTCAGAATCATGTCCGTCACGTCTTCTCTAACACCGTTAATGGTAGAAAATTCATGAAGTACGCCATCAATTTTAATGGATGTGATAGCCACACCGCTTAAAGATGAAAGCAATACACGTCTAAGGCTGTTGCCAAGAGTAATGCCATAACCGCGTTCGAGTGGTTCGCAAACGAACTTTCCATGACGGTCATCATTGTCAAGTACAACAGTTTCAATCGTGAAGCTTCTATTTTCGATCATCCGAAAGTCCTCCTTCCGCGCTGTACCGCGCTAATGTACGCAAAAGCCAATATTAAATTCTTCTGCGCTTTGGAGGACGGCAGCCGTTGTGCGGAATCGGGGTAACGTCCTTAATGCTGCTTACTTCAATGCCAGCAGCCTGCAATGCGCGGATTGCTGCTTCACGGCCTGCGCCTGGTCCCTTAACGAATACGTCAGCGGAACGCATGCCATGTTCAATAGCAACCTTAGCAGCCTGTTCTGCAGCCATCTGTGCTGCAAACGGAGTGCTCTTACGAGATCCTTTGAAACCGAGTCCACCAGCGGATGCCCAGGAAATTGTGTTTCCGTTGGAATCGGTAATCGTTACAATCGTATTGTTGAATGTGGAACGAATGTGAGCGGCACCGGTTTCTACATGTTTCTTTTCTTTTCTCTTTACTGTAGCCATTTTATTCCTCCTTCAACATTACTTCTTAGTTGCAAGCTTCTTGCCTGCAATGGTCTTTCTCGGACCCTTACGTGTACGAGCATTTGTCTTGGTGCGCTGTCCACGGGTTGGCAGTCCTTCGCGATGACGGATGCCTCTGTAGGAGCCGATTTCTACAAGACGCTTAATGTTGAGGGATACTTCTCTGCGAAGATCGCCTTCTACCTTATAATCAGCCAGTACGTTACGCAGCTTAGCTACATCGTCTTCTGTCAGATCTCTAACACGGACGTCCGGATTTACTCCGGCTTTTTTCAATACTTCTCTGGAAAGAGTGAGGCCAATTCCATAAATATAAGTTAAGCCGATCTCAACGCGCTTATCTCTTGGTAAGTCTACACCAGCTATACGTGCCATCTACTCTGTACCTCCTTTTAATTAACCTTGTCTCTGCTTATGTTTCGGATTTTCACAAATGACCATAACACGGCCCTTGCGCTTAATGATCTTGCACTTGTCACACATCTTCTTGACGGACGGTCTGACCTTCATCTTGTTTCCTCCTTACTTATTTGAAGCGGTAGGTGATTCTACCATGGTCCAAATCATAGGCGGTCAGTTCCAGGGTCACCCGGTCCCCAGGCAGAATACGAATGAAATTCATACGCATCTTGCCGGAAATATGCGCCAGTACGATATGACCATTTTCCAATTTGACGCGGAACATTGCATTTGGAAGTTTTTCAACAACCAAACCTTCCACTTCAATGACGTCTTCCTTGCTCATGGGAGCCTCCTTCTGATGATTTAACCTGCAAAACCCCAGCCGGATGGCTGGGAATTACAGGGCCCCGTAACATTATGACCGCATTGTCAGAATTCGCGGACCATCTTTGGTGATAGCTACTGTGTGTTCGAAATGAGCGGACGGAAGTCCGTCATAAGTTACCACACCCCAATCATCGCGAAGGGTATAGGTATCCGGGGAGCCCATGGTGATCATAGGTTCAATACAGATAACCATTCCTTCTTCAAGGATAGGTCCATGTCCTGGCTGACCATAGTTCGGTACTTCAGGGTCTTCGTGCATTTCCGTACCAATACCATGTCCTACATAATCACGCAGAACACCGTATCCATACGGCTTTACGGTACTTTCCACTGCATGACCGATATCGCCAATATGATTGCCGACAACCGCCTGCTTAATACCTGCATACAGTGACTCTTCGGTAACCTTCAAAAGTTGAGCCACCTTCTTGCTGCAATGTCCTACAGGAACAGTGATACAGGAATCTCCCATGTAACCATTTAATTCTACCACAAGATCGAGAGAAATGATATCACCTTTTCGAAGAATTTTGCGAGCCGACGGAATTCCATGTACTACAACTTCATTTACAGAAGCGCAGATGGATCCAGGATAACCATAATAGCCTTTTTCACTGGGTATACCACCACGGTCCCTGATGTATTTTTCCGCCATTCTGTCTATATCCAGGGTACTGATTCCTGGTTTTATGTTTTTGGCAAGAAAAGAAAGAGTGTCCGCGGTCAGTTTACCTGCGCGGGCAATCTTTTCTATTTCTTCCGGCGTACGGATGTTAATCATGCGTTAGCCTTCTTCAGTGCCTGCTTGATATCGTCAAAGACCTTGTCCATTGGCTGATTACCATTGATTTCTACATAAGTGCCGCTGGCCTTGTAGTAATCAATAAGCGGTCTGGTCGATTCATCGTACACAGCCAGTCTTGAACGAATGGTCTTTTCGTTATCATCAGCGCGCTGATACAGTTCACCACCGCAGTTATCGCAGACACCTGCTTTAACCGGTGGACGAAATTCCCTGTGGAAGGAAGCTCCGCATTTACGGCAGACAAGTCTGCCGCTAACTCTCTTTACGAGATCCTCACGGTTTGCATTGATTCCAATGACAGCGGTAAGGGAAATTCCCAGGTCATGAAGAATAGCGTCCAGGGAAGCTGCCTGCGCGGTTGTGCGCGGGAAGCCATCCAGAATCCAGCCCTTCTTGCAATCATCCTTGGAAAGTCTTTCCTTTACGATACCAACGGTAACGCTGTCCGGTACCAGTGCACCCTTATCCATATAACTCTTGGCTTCTTTACCAAGCGGTGTTCCTTCTTTAACTGCAGCGCGGAACATATCGCCGGTAGAGATCTGAGGGATACCGTATTCACGGATCAATCGTTCCGCCTGTGTGCCCTTGCCGGCACCAGGAGGTCCCATTAATAAGATATACATAATCCCAACTCCTTATTTAATAAAGCCTTGATAGTTGCGTGTTACCATAAGGGACTGTGCCTGACGCATAGTGTCCAGAGCTACCCCGACGATAATCAGCAATGCTGTACCACCGAAGTATACCCCCTGAATATTGGTAATGCTTCCGATAAAGTTCGGAAGAATAGCAATAAACGCGAGGAAAACAGAACCCGTAAGGGTAATTCGAGTCAATACCTTGTCTACATATCTCATGGTGGGTTCACCAGGACGAATGCCCGGGATGAAACCGCCATATTTCTTCATGTTATCAGCCAGTTCTGTAACGTTGACGGTAATCGCCGTATAGAAATAGGTGAAGATAACAATGAGGATAGCATAGAGACAAGTATTAGCCCAGGTTCCCCAGCCAAAGAACTTGGCCAGTGCCTGTACCCAGCCCACGTGAATGAACTGTGCCAGGGTCACAGGAAGCATAAGGATGGAAGATGCAAAGATGATCGGAATAACACCGGCCTGATTAACCTTGAGAGGCAGGAAAGTGCTGTGACCACCATACATCTTACGTCCGATAACTCTCTTGGCATACTGCACAGGAATACGACGCTGTCCTTCATTGACTTCAATGACAACAACAATCATAGCCAGGGCAATGGCTGCGAAGAGGAGTGCCTGCAGAGGAGTAATGGTACCTACTTCGAGGTACTGAACAATCGTCTGCAGCGCTTCCGGGAAACGAGCTATGATACCGCAAAAAATAATCAGGGAAATTCCGTTGCCAATTCCGTGCTCAGTGATTTTTTCACCAATCCACATGAGGAGGCAGGTGCCTGCTGTAAGTACTACACAGACGAAGAAAAGGAAGAACCAGCTGTTATCCACCAGGGCTCCATTGGTGCGAAGGCCATACGAAATCCCGAATGCCTGGACAAATGCCAGGAAAATGGTGAAATAACGGGTTATCTTCTGGATTTGCTTAAATCCTTCCTGACCATCTTTACGTAATTCTTCAAGCGACGGAATTACCGCAACAAGCATCTGCATAATAATCTGTGCGTTGATGAATGGGGTAATACTCATAGCGAAGATAGAGAACTTGCTGAGAGCGCCGCCGGAGAATAAATCCAGGAATCCAAACAGATTACCGGATTGGAAAATATTTTCAATAACTGAAGCATCAACCCCAGGCACAGGGATGTGCACCCCAAGCCTGAAGACGACAAACATCATAAAGGTGTAAACGATGCGATCTTTGAGTTCCTTGTTCGCAAAAATATTTGCAAAGAGATTACCCATATTAGATCACCTCAGCTTTTCCACCTGCTGCTTCAATTTTCTGCTGAGCGGACTTGGTGAAGCCCTGTGCCTGAACTGTCAGGGACTTGGTCAGTTCACCATTGCCGAGGACGCGAACACCATCAAGAACATTCTTGAGAATGCCTGCTTCAATCAGAGCTGCCGGATCAACAACAGCGCCGTTGTCAAAGCAGTTGAGCTGTTCAACATTTACTTCTGCATACTTCTTAGCGAAAGTATTCTTGAAACCACGCTTTGGAAGTCTGCGGTACAGAGGCATCTGACCGCCTTCAAATCCCGGACGGGTGCCGCCGCCAGTTCTGGAGAACTGACCCTTGGTACCACGAGTAGATGTCTTGCCCATGCCGGAACCGATACCACGACCTACACGACGTCTTGGCTTTCTGGAGCCTTCTGCCGGCTTAAGTTCATGCAATTTCATAAAAGTAGCACCTCCTTGTATTAGTTTTCTTTAACTTCTACCAGATGGCGTACTTTATGAAGCATACCTTTAATCTGGGGTGTCAGTTCCTGTTCAACAGAAGAGTTGGTCTTCTTAAGTCCAAGAGCCTTCACAGTTGCAACCTGATCAGGTTTGGAGCCGATCACACTCTTTTTCAATGTAATTGTTACCTTCATGATCAGTCTCCTATTAGTTATAAATTTCGTCGATTGTCTTGCCACGAAGTGCTGCAACATGTTCAGCATTTTTAAGCTGAGAAAGTCCATCAAGAGTTGCTCTGACCATGTTGATTGGGTTGTTGGAGCCCAGGGACTTGGTCAGGATGTTGCGAATACCTGCGAGAGCAAGTACGGAACGAATTGGGCCGCCTGCGATAACGCCGCAGCCTTCAGCAGCCGGCTTCATAAATACACGGCCTGCGCCGTATTCACCGGTAACGGAGTGCGGAATGGTTCCGTTCTTCGTTGCCACGGTAATCATATTCTTCTTAGCGTCTTCAACGCCCTTACGGATAGCATCCGGAACTTCAGCAGACTTGCCGATACCAGCTCCGACTCTGCCCTTTCCATCGCCTACAACGACAACGGCAGCAAAGGATGCGCGACGACCGCCCTTAACAGTTTTAGCAACCCGGTTGATGAAAACGACGTTTTCCTGCAGATCGGATTCCTGTTTTTCAAATCTTGGCATGTGCTTATCTCCTTTACCTTAAAATTTCAGGCCGGCTTCACGAGCACCTTCAGCAAGTGCCTGTACTCTGCCGTGATAAATGTAGCCGCCGCGATCGAATACGACGGTATCGATTCCCTTTTCAAGAGCTCTCTTAGCAACGAGCTTGCCAACTTCCTTAGCAGCTGCTACATTGCTGCCATTCGGGCAAGCAGCCTTGATTTCCTTATCCAAGGTACTAGCAGATACCAGTGTCACCTTAGCTTCGTCATCAATAACCTGAGCGTAGATGTTGTTCAGGCTGCGGAAAACGTTGAGACGCGGACGCTGTGCAGTACCGGAGATGTGTTTACGAAGACGCAGGTGGCGACGAACCACTGCGCTTCTGCTATCATTCTTACGCATTTATTAGTAACCTCCTGTCTTACTTTGCGCCGGTCTTGCCTGCCTTACGGCGGACATGTTCACCGGAGTAACGAATACCTTTGCCCTTGTATGGTTCTGGTTCACGCCAGCTGCGGATTTCTGCAGCAACCTGGCCAACTTTCTGAGCATCAACGCCGGATACGACGATTTCAATAGAAGATGGGGTAGAAATTTCAACACCTTCCGGTGGAACTACTACTACCGGGTGAGAGAAACCAAGGGTCAGATTCAGGTTTTTGCCCTGCATCTTAGCATGGTAGCCAACACCAACGATTTCCAGTTTCTTGGAGAAACCTTCGGTTACGCCTACAACCATGTTGTGGAGCAGTGCGCGGGTAAGACCGTGGAGTGCACGGGTTTCATTTTCTTCATCTGGGCGGGTGATAACGATTTCGTTATTTTCCAGAGCAATGGTCATGCCCTGATTGAATTCACGGGAAATTTCACCCTTTGGACCTTTTACAGTAACCTTGCGGCCGTCAATCTTGACTTCAACGCCTGCCGGTACCGCAATCGGTTTCTTGCCTATTCTTGACATCTTATAACCTCCAATTGCTTACCAGACATAAGCGAGTACTTCGCCGCCGAGGCCAGCCTTGCGGGCAGCCTTGTCTGTCATAATTCCCTTAGATGTAGAGATGATTGCGATTCCCAGTCCGCCAAGAACCTTCGGCAGTTCTTCTCTGCCTGCATAGGCTCTCAGACCTGGCTTGGAAATTCTCTTCAGACCCTTGATAACCTTTTCACGGTTTGCGCCGTACTTGAGAGTTACTCTGAGGTTCTGATGGTTGTCAACTTCAACCTGTTCTACATCTTTGATAAAGCCTTCGTTCTTCAAGATTTCCAGCACAGCGGCTTTAATTCTAGAAGCGGGCATATCTACAGTTGCATGATATGCATCGTTCGCGTTGCGAATACGAGTGAGCATATCCGCAATCGGATCGGTTGTTACCATTTAAATATCCTCCTAAAACCTAAATTACCAGCTGGCTTTTCTTACGCCCGGAATTTCTCCGCGGTAAGCCAGTTCACGGAACTGATTGCGGCAAACTCCGAACTTACGTAAATAACCGTGCGGACGACCTGTCAGCTTGCAACGGTTATGAAGACGAGTCGGGGATGCATCGCGCGGAAGCTTGCTAAGAGCTTCATAATCGCCGGCTTCCTTGAGCGCCTTACGCTTAGCTGCGTATTTCTGGACCATGAGTTCTCTCTTCTTTTCACGGGCCAACATAGACTTCTTTGCCATAGTTCCTCCTGTTATTTCTTGAACGGCATACCGAACTTGGTGAGCAGTTCTCTTGCTTCTTCGTCGGTCTTAGCCGTAGTCACTACGATAATATCCATACCACGTACTCTGTCGATCTTTTCGAAGTCGATTTCCGGGAAAATCAGCTGTTCCTTAACGCCGAAAGCATAGTTGCCTCTGCCATCGAAGCTGGTGGAGCTGATGCCGCGGAAGTCGCGAACGCGGGGAAGAGCGATATTAATCAGACGGTCGAGGAATTCATACATTCTTTCGCCTCTGAGAGTGACCTTGCAGCCGAGTGGCATTCCTTCACGAATCTTCCATGCTGCGAGGGACTTGTGAGCTTTACAAATCATTGGCTTCTGGCCAGTGATAGCTTCCAAATCAGAAGCTGCTGCATCAACAGTCTTGGTGTTTTCAGTTGCTTCACCAACGCCGATGTTGATTACAATCTTTTCCAGCTTCGGAATATCCATAACGTTGGTATATCCGAATTTTTCCTGCATTTCATTTCTGATCTGCTTGTTGTACAAATCACTTAATCTGGACACTTGCTATCCTCCTTCCCGCTTACTTTACGTTATCCAAAACAGCGCCGCTCTTAACAGCAACTCTTACATAAGAGCCGTCGGCCTGTTTTTCTTTTCTGATACGGGTCGGCTTCTTGGATTCCGGATCCAAAATCATAACATTGGATACGTTGATCGGAGCTTCCTTTTCAATAATGCCGCCCTGTGGGTTAGCCTGGCTTGGCTTGGTGTGTCTCTTCACCATGTTAACGCCTTCAACGACTACGCGATTCTTCTTTGGTTCGCAAGCCTTGATTTTACCCTGCTTGCCCTTTTCCTTGCCGGCGATAACGACAACGGTATCTCCGGTTCTTACATGCAATTTCTGACTCATCGTGTACCTCCAAAAATTAGAGCACTTCCGGTGCCAGGGAGATAATCTTCATGTAATCTCTATCACGAAGTTCTCTTGCAACTGGTCCGAAAATACGAGTGCCGATCGGGCTCTTGTCATCCTTAATCAGGACAACTGCATTTTCATCGAAACGAATATGAGAGCCGTCCGGACGGTTAATTCCGCTCACTGTACGAACGATGACTGCCTTGCATACCTGACCTTTTTTAACAACGCCACCAGGCGCTGCATCTTTGACGGTAACAACAACGGTATCGCCAATATTTCCGCTCTTGCGGAAGGAGCCGCCCAGTACCTTAATTACCAGGACATTTTTTGCTCCGCTATTGTCTGCAACGTTGAGTCTGCTTTCCTGCTGAATCATCGTGCCAATCCTCCTATATATCTATCCTTAATTCTGACGGGCAACGATTTTTTCGACGCGCCAACGCTTGCCACGAGACAGCGGGCGTGTTTCTACGATGCGGACGGTATCGCCGACACGGCATTCGTTGTTTTCGTCATGCGCTTTAAACTTGGTTGTGGTATTAATAGACTTTTTATAAAGCTTATGTGGAACCTTACGTTCAACGGCAACTACGACAGTCTTGTCCATCTTGTCGCTGACAACGATTCCCTGGCGCACTTTGCGCAAATTTCTTTCTTCTGCCACGGTTAGATCCTCCTTTGGGGTTTACTGTTATGCTTTCTGAGCAGCCTTCAATTCTTCTTCACGCTGAACAGTCTTGATACGAGCGATTGTCTTTCTTACTTCACGAATGCGCATCGGATTATCAAGCTGACCTGTAGCGAGCTGAAAACGGAGGTTAAACAGTTCTTCCCTTAAGCTGACGATCTTTTCATTCAATTCGGCAGTGGAGAGGTTACGAATTTCATTTACCTTCATTTTATTCACCTACCACTTCTTCATGACCTTTAACTACAAACTTGGTCTTAATCGGCAGCTTGTGACCAGCCAGACGCATAGCTTCCTTAGCTACTTCGACAGGGACTCCACCCATTTCGAACATTACGCGGCCAGGTTTTGTAACTGCTACCCAATATTCAACAGAACCCTTACCATTACCCTGACGAGTGCCGATTGGCTTAGAGGTAACTGGCTTATCCGGGAAAATCTTGATCCAAACCTTACCACCACGCTTGGTATAACGAGTCATAGCAATACGTGCGGCTTCAATCTGACGGTTGGTGACCCATGCTGGTTCCATAGCAACCAGACCATATTCACCGTAAGTTACGGTATTGCCCTTGTGAGCTCTGCCCTTCATACGGCCACGGAACTGCTTGCGATACTTAGTACGCTTTGGAATTAACATTAGTCGTTACCCCTTTCCTGATTTCTCGGTCTGCGATCTCTGCGGTCGCCTCTGCGGCCACCACGTCTGTCGCGGCGGTTGTTGCCACGAGACTTATTGTCGCGAACATTTTCATTTTCCGGAACCATTTCGCCTGGAGCAAGTTCACCCTTGTAAATCCAGACTCTGACACCGATAGCGCCAAATGTTGTATGAGCGGTTGTTACGCCATAATCAATGTTGGCACGCAGTGTCTGCAGCGGAATGGAACCTTCACGATAGCTTTCGCTGCGAGCGATTTCAGCACCGCCGAGACGGCCGCTGACTGCTACCTTAATACCCTTGGCACCAGCACGCATGGTTCTGCCAACTGCCTGCTTAACAGCACGACGGAAGCTGATACGCTTTTCGAGCTGAGCAGCAATGTTTTCAGCAACCAGAATAGCGCTCATGTCCATGGACTTGATTTCAACGATATCAATATCTACTTCACTGCTGGTAATTGGCTTGAGAGCCTTCTTGATATCTTCAATACCTGCGCCGCCGCGGCCGATAACCATACCCGGCTTAGCTGTGTAGATAGACAGCTTAATGCGGTTTCCTGCACGCTTGATACCAATCTTGGAGATGCCGGCAATGAAGAGGTGTTTCTTCAAAAACTGACGAATCTTTGTGTCTTCAATGAGCTTTGCAGCAAAATCTTTTTCTGCAAACCACTTGGAGTCCCAGTCACAGGTTACGCCAACGCGCATTCCGTGCGGATTTACTTTCTGACCCAAAACGTGTCCCTCCTTTAATTAGTTTCTTTCAGAAACTTTTACAGTAAGTGTACTGGTACGTTTCATGATCCCGAAAGCCTGTCCACGAGAACGTGGATGAATACGCTTCATAATTGGGCCTGCATCTACAAAAGTAGTTGAAACATACAGATTATCAATGTTCATATTATTATTGTTTTCAGCATTTGCCATAGCACTTCTCAGGGTCTTTTCAACGACCTTGGAAGCAGCCTTTGGTGTGTTGCGAAGAATAGCCAAAGCTTCTCTTACGTTCTTACCGCGGATCAGGTTGACTACGATACGAACTTTACGAGGCGAAATGCGGATATTTCTAGAGATTGCCTGAACTTCCATTATATTTCCTCCTCATTAAGCCTGTGGAGCTGCCTTCGGAGCAGCTGCAGCAGCCTGATCGCTCTTGTTGTGACCCTTGAATGTACGAGTCGGAGCGAATTCGCCGAGCTTATGACCAACCATATCTTCAGTAACGTAAACCGGTACATGCTTTCTTCCGTCGTGAACCGCAATGGTATGTCCTACAAAACTCGGAAGGATAGTAGAAGCACGGGACCAGGTTTTTACAATTTTGTTTTCATTAGCTGCGTTCAGTGCATCAATCTTTTTTACGAGAGAGGATGCGACGAACGGGCCCTTTTTAATAGATCTGGACACTTTTATCCCCCTTATTAATTACTTACGTCTCTTAACAATCAGCTTGGTAGAAGCCTTCTTGTGATCGCGGGTCTTCACGCCGTAAGCTGGCTTGCCCCACGGAGTAACCGGACGCTTACGTCCAACCGGAGACTTACCTTCACCACCGCCGTGTGGATGGTCATTCGGGTTCATTACTACACCACGGTTTGCCGGGCGAACGCCGAGCCAGCGGTTTCTGCCTGCCTTACCAATTGTGATATTTTCATGATCTTCATTGCCAACCGCACCGATTGTTGCACGGCAACGAATGTGTACTTTTCTCAGTTCGCCGCTTGGCAGACGGAGAAGTGCATAGTCGCCTTCCTTAGCCATGAGCTGAGCGCTTGCACCTGCGGAACGAACCATCTGGCCGCCCTTACCAATCTTCAGTTCTACGTTATGAACGGTAGTACCGAGTGGAATGTTGAGCAGTGGAAGTGCATTGCCCGGCTTGATATCGGATTCCGGACCGCTTGTTACTACGTCGCCAACCTTAAGTCCCCTTGGAGCGAGGATGTAGCGCTTTTCACCATCTGCATAGTGCAGAAGAGCGATACGGCATGTACGGTTTGGATCGTATTCAATGGTTGCAACAGTTGCCGGAATGTTGTCCTTGTTTCTCTTGAAGTCAATAATTCTATACTGACGCTTATGGCCGCCACCCTGATGACGAACTGTCATCTTGCCAGAGCCGTTACGACCACCATGATTATGCAACGGTGCAAGCAGGGACTTTTCTGGCTTGTTAGTTGTAATTTCTTCAAAAGTGGAAACAGTCATCTGACGACGTCCTGGAGTGTACGGTTTAAATGTTTTATAAGCCATTTATGTTCCTCCTTAGACCCCTTCAAAGAATTCAATTGCATCGCCCGGCTTAAGGGTTACAATTGCCTTCTTCCAATCGCTGCGGCGACCCTGAGTACGGCCCATACGCTTAAGTTTGCCTTCATAGCGCATGGTGTTTACAGCAGTTACCTTAACGTGGAAAACTTCTTCTACCGCGTTGCGGATATCAACCTTGGTTGCTGCCAGCGGTACGCGGAATGTGTACTTGCCCTCTTCCATAAGAGCTGTTGTCTTTTCGGTAATAATCGGGCGAATGAGGATGTCACGAGCTTCCATTATGCGAGTACCTCCTCAATTTTTTCTACTGCACTCTTAGTGATAAAGAGCTTGGTGTAATGAACGAGATCATAGATGTTGATGCCGCTCGGAGCGATAGCCTTAACGCCCGGAATATTACGAGCGGAAAGAACAGTGTTCATAACACTTTCATCACCATCGATAATCAGAGCCTTGCCTTCAACATGGAAAGCAGCGAGCATCTTGATTGCGTCCTTAGTCTTTGGAACTGCGAAACCAATCTTATCGAGAACAACGATTTCATTGGAACGGAGCTTTTCAGACAGAGCAGATTTAACTGCCAACTGACGAGCCTTTCTGTTCATGCTCTTAGCATGGCTTCTTGGTGTCGGTCCAAATACTGTACCGCCGCCAACCCACAGTGGGGAGCGGATGGATCCGACTCTGGCACGACCTGTGCCCTTCTGTCTCCATGGTTTCTTGCCGCCGCCGCGAACAAGGCCTCTGGTTAAGGTAGCGTGTGTGCCAAGGCGTTCGTTAGCCATCTGACGCACCACTGCCTGATGAATGACAGCTTCATTGTATTCTACGCCAAATACGCTGTCGTTCAGCTTTATTTCACCGGCTGCCTGGCCGGCTACATTATACAATGTTACATTCGGCATTGATGTTCCTCCCTTTCAGAACGGTTATTTTGCCTACCGATTACTTTACAGGCTTTACTGTAGACTGAACCATGACGAGACTTCCCTTAGCACCAGGAATTCCGCCCTTAACAAGCATAAGATTACGTGCTGTATCTACCTTAACGACAGTCAGATGCTGCACGGTAACTCTTGCGTGGCCCATATGACCCGGGAGCTTCTTGCCCTTAAACACCTTGCCGCCGCCGCCAGACATACGAGCACCGAGAGATGCCGGCTGACGATGGTTCTTGGAACCGTGGGATTCCGGTCCACGGCGGAAGTTCCAACGCTTAATGGTACCTGCATAGCCTTTGCCCTTGCTGGTGCCGATTACGTCGATAACTTCGCCTTCTGCGAAAATATCAGCAGCCAGAGTTTGGCCCACTGTGTATTCCGGCTTTTCAGCCAATCTGTATTCACGCAGATACTTAACCGGTGCGACACCAGCCTTTTCAAACTGGCCCTTAACCGGCTTGGTCAAATGTTTGTCTTTAACTCCGCCGTAACCGAGCTGGACTGCGTTATATCCGTCGGATTCTACGCTTTTAACAGCTACGACAACGTTTGGCTTTACTTCTACAACAGTGACTGGAATCAGATCTCCATTTGCTGCAAATACCTGAGACATTCCTAATTTTGTACCCAAAATAGCTTTAGACATATTCGCACCTCCTTACGCTTTAATTTCAATGCTGACACCTGCTGGAAGTTCCAGTCTCATCAGCGCATCCGCGGTCTTCTTAGATGGATCGAGGATGTCAATCAGTCTCTTGTGAGTACGCATTTCAAACTGTTCACGGCTGTCCTTGTTAACATGTGGTGAACGAAGAATTGTGTACACGTTCCGTTCGGTTGGGAGCGGAATCGGACCAGAGACTCTGGAACCGGTTCTTACTGCGGTTTCCACAATTTTCGCCGCGCTCTGATCAACTGCTTTGTGATCATAGCCCTTGAGGCGAATTCTAATTTTTTCCTGCTTTGCCAATTCGTAAACCTCCTGACGTTCATTTCTGGAATGAACTGCTCCGTGGAAATTCCCCTGTAATACAGGCCACCTTCCACTTCATAGTTTTAAATACACCCAGCCGCGCATTGCAGTATTCGAAATACTGATACGGGCTTGTGTCCAGCCTTTAGATAATACTATTTATCCGACATTTTTGCAACCAGTTTACAGAAAATTTAGCAAATCTTTTCTAATTTGAAAGTCTTCACCCGGCTGGAGGTGTCGTTTTTCAACCACTGGCAGTAAACTTCTCTGAGCGGTTTACCCGTCAAAAATGCACAGATGTTATTTTAACATATGAATTACTAATGTACAAGAGGGCGAATTTCTTCATGCTGCCGATCATTGTAGGATTACAATACATGTGTTACACATTGAAACATAAAAAGCGAGATACCCTTGTGATATAGTTAATTCGTCAAAACAAACTTTTACCAAAGGAGTATCTCGCATAAACAGTATATAACACAAGTTATGAAATTTCGTAGATCTATGGTCGAATATGCATTGAAGCATGGCGTTACCAAAACCGCCATCAAATACAATACCTATCGCCAATACGTATATCGCTGGCTTCGATGTTATACGTTATGATGGCTCACTAGAGTCCTTGCGTAATAAGTCTCGCAGGCCAAAACACCACCCCAGAGCACATACAGCCGAGGAATTAAAACTCATTCAGGATATGAGACGCCGAAATCCAGAAGCCGGTCTGGTGGTTTTCTGGGTAAAGCTCCGTCAGCGTGGATATAGCTGCTCAAATACCGGACTTTACCGTACATTGAAACGCATAGGGATGATTCCGGTGAAACCGCCTAATCCCAAATATGTTCCCAAACCCTATGAACAAATGCTGTACCCAGGGCAGCGCATCCAGATTGACGTTAAGTTTGTGCCGTCCGCATGTCTGACTGGTGAAGCCAAAGGAAAACGCTTCTATCAATATACTGCCATTGATGAATT
>ENA-UERM01000120-UERM01000120.1-human-gut-metagenome-genome-assembly--contig:-NODE-120-length-68449-cov-5.455874_pt1 | contig 68449 bp, 72 predicted proteins | sample MGYA00242983_ERZ507983 | MGnify/ENA primary metagenome ERZ507983 (study PRJEB26167, sample SAMN06115432) | human gut metagenome | host: Homo sapiens | place: China:Shanxi | collected 2015-04-29...
TTGCCACGCCCGCCTGCCATATATAAGACATCAAGGATTTGCAGGCATTCGAGACAAGCCGTTGTCTCGAATCCATCCGCCTCGGCGGATGGTGGAAAGTTGATTTCTTTATGATAGAACATAGGAAAGCATGCGTGTTGTCTGCATTCTTACCTGTATCAGGCTTTCATAAAGACCTGGATATCTTTGATAAGGAGTTGAATCAAATGACGACAAAATATTGCCCGCATTCCCTCGAAAACTTCGGTGAGAGGATTTCGAGGGAATGCGGGCAGATACGGACCGGTTAAGCCTGCACACTTAACACGGACAGGGACTCTCTGGTTAATAGCGTATTAACGCTATATCACTACGGTTCCGGTGTTACTACGAGGGTTTTCTGGTGGGAGTAATTAACCAGTCCTGGAGGTCCCTGTGGGATTTTCTTTACGTATTTGATGAGAGTGTAGTCTACGCTGACTTTTCCTGAATCCCGGCCCTGACTGTGTTTAGCGGCGAGTCGGGCGGCGTGGAGGAGTACATTTTCAGGAATTTCTTCCCGTGCGTCCTGTCTGTGAATGACTACATGGGAGCCAGGAATTTTCTGGGCGTGGAACCATACATCCTGCTTGTCGGCCTTATGGAGGGTAAGATACTCGTTCTGAACGTTATTGCGCCCGATATAGATGGTGAATCCATCTACGGTTACTGTGGCCAGTTCCGGATTCCGGCTGTTCTTCTTATGGCCTGGTCTGCGGGTTTCCTGTTTGTGTATACCGGCGGCCTTTAGTTCTTCTTTCAGCGCGTCCAGTGCCTTTCTGTCTTTTACATCAGCGGCAAAGAAGGCCAGGTTGTTCAGATATTCCTGCATCTGCTGGCATTCTTTAATCTTCTCCGCGCCAATTTCCTTACGCTTTTTCAGCTTATTGTACTTTTTGAAGTAGAGCTGGCTGTTGGAGGAAAGGTTCATTTCCGGATTCAGTGGAATAGTTATATCTACCGGCGGGTCGACAAATAGGTTAGATACGGTTATGGATTTCTCGTGGGGAACTTTCTGCCATGCGTTAATGGAAAGGAGATTACCCCAGAGTTTATATTCTTCCATTTTAGCGGTTTCATTCATTTCTTCCCGGATTTTTCGCTCTTTCCGGAGTTCCTTCTTAAATGCGGAATGAATCTGTTTTTCCAGATCCTTTACCGCGGCGGCAATAACCCCGCCTGAGCTGGATACTTCCTGATAAATCCAGTCATTGACTGACACATGGGTGTATGGAAGGGAATCAGAAAGGGGAATCGCCGACCGGGATACCCGGCCGCTGGCATCGGTATAAAGATAGAGACCAGTGGTATCCGCGATTTCCTGAGCCACGTTATACAGGGCATGTGCCAGTTTATCTTTTCCCTCGCCAGTCAAGGTAGAATACAGATCATCATATCCGATATTTGCCACGGCACAGATCTTTTCCACTACCTGACGGTTGAGACCATTAAACAGACGGAAAAGGATGGATGGCGCGGTGTCATCATCTTCTGTAGACGGATAGTCCAGTACATTCCGGAGTTCTGCTTCTGAAAATTCCATAAAATTCATGCGCCCGGAATTCTTAGGCAGGGTATATTCCACCTGAGGGAGAACGGTCCGGTCTTCTTTCCGGCTGTGGATACATGCGTCCAGAATGGTTCCATCCTGAGTAAGGATGATATTGGGGGCCGACGGAAGGAGTTCACAGTAAAGATACCGGGAAACTATGGCACTTCCATCTTCAATGCGGTTAAACTCAATACGGACAATGCGGTCCATGTTTATCTGGGTCACAGAGGCAATACGGCTTCCTTCCAGATGTTTCCGCATGGACATGCAGAATGTCTGGGAAGGAATAAAATTCGTGTTTTTTCTCTTATGGCTCAATACGCAGAGATATGTAGGGGTATACGCGCAGAGAAGAAGATGCATGGGCTTCGCATCCACACGGAATAATTCTATTTCAAACATACGGTCATCGGTCTGATGGATTTCGCGAATCTGTGCGCCAATCAGCTGCTGATTCAATTCGTTTACCAGATGGCATATCATTAGGCTGTCAAGTTGCATAGTATGTCCTTTCTTCCGGTTAACACTATCCTGTTACACTGTATATAGGTTCGTCAGGCAAAAAGCAGAGAGTTTTTACCTGATTAGTGGTTTTAAATAGACAACAGACATTATTTCGTCTGTATGCTCGCCGTTTCTTAGTATATCATTTTACATTTACCCATGGTAATGCTAAAATGTATTAATATATTTTTGATAACTGTGTGCCGTTTTCAGATAGGAAAACGACATCAGAAAGGGAGATTTCAATGCATTTTACTAAGTGGAATGGATGCGGCAATGACTTCGTATTTATTAATGCCATGCATATGGATGACCTGAAACCTGTACTCGACAAGTGTAAACGCATTTGTGACAGACATTTCGGCATCGGTGCGGATGGCATTATTTTTGTTTTGCCCTCCCAGAAGGCGAATCTCCGTATGCGTATTTTTAACGCGGATGGTTCCGAAGCTGAAATGTGCGGTAATGGAATCCGGTGCTTTGCCAGATGGGCCTATGAACTGGGTCTGGTAAGTACCCGCCGGTTCTCTGTAGAAACAGGGGCTGGAATCCTCTATCCGGAAATCCTGGATGACCACAGAGTGCGCGTGGATATGGGGGCGCCTCATCTGGAAGCCGCTGTGGTTCCTACTACCGGATTTTCAGGAAATCCCGTGGTTTCAGAAGAACTGGTTTCTTCCACAGGCAGTCACTATAAGGTCACCTGTGTTTCCATGGGTAATCCGCACTGTGTCATTTTTACGGATAATGTGCCGGATAATGAATTCCTGAAGAAGGAAGGATCCGCTATGGAAAAAGATGTGCATTTCCCTAGGAAGACCAATGTAGAGTTCGTCCATCCTCTGGGAAACAATAGTTTCCGTATGCGTGTATGGGAACGGGGAACAGGAATTACTATGGCCTGTGGCACCGGATGCTGCGCTACGGCAGTTGCGGCCATTCTCAATGGACTGGCCAAGGACGAAGCCTACATTGACGTGGATGGAGGCACACTGCATATTTCCTGGAAAGGCGGAGACAGTCATGTATTTATGACCGGTCCGGCAGCGAAGGCCTTTGAAGGGGATTTTACCCCGGAATTAATCTGAAGGGGAGGTAATCTCATGCAGAGTATGACCGGATATGGAAGCGGAAGTGCTTCTCATGCGCTGGGGACGTTGGAAGTCAACATCCGTACCGTAAACAGCCGTTTCCTTGAAATATCCTTACATGATTCCAAAATACCGGCAACGGTATCTCAGACGGTTTATCAGATGGTAAAGGATTCACTGGAACGGGGCAAGGTAACGGTAAAGATTTCTTTCATCCCGGCTCAGGGAGGCAGCGGCCGTCAGGTACATGTGGATAAGGAACTCCTGTCTGCCTATGTGAAGGCACTTCAGGAACTGAAGCATGTTAAAGGCATCAAGAAGAGCAAGGTGACCGTGCAGGATCTCCTGACCCTCCCAGAACCATGGCTTTCTGTGGAAGAACAGCAGATTCCGGAAGAGGAAATGATTGACCTGGCCAGAGAAGCGGCTTCGGAAGCCATTCACCAGCTCATTGCCATGCGTGTACGGGAAGGTAAAAATCTCGCCGAAGATTTGCTTAAGCGCCTGGACTGGATTGAGAATAAGCGTCAGTTCCTTATGGACCATGCCAATGAAGCGGTATATGCCTATGAAAACCGGTTTAAGGCCCTCCTGATTGAACTGCTTGGCGGTCTGCACATCGCGGTAGATGAAGGCCGTATCCTTACGGAAATCGCCGCCTATGCGGAAAAGACCAATTTTACAGAAGAGGTTGTCCGGCTGGGAAGCCATCTGGATCAGTTCCGTAAGATTCTGCTTTCTGATGGCCCGGAAGGTAAGAAACTTAACTTCCTTCTTCAGGAAATCAACCGGGAAGTCAATACCACCGCCTCCAAGGCAGATAATCTTGACATAGTCAATTGTGTTATAATGATTAAAACTGAACTCGAAAAGATGCGAGAACAGGTTCAGAATTTGGAATAGAGGTATGACAATGGCTTTTTCACTGATTAACATCGGCTTTGGCAATATGGCAGCTGCCAATCGTATCATGGCAATTATCAGTCCTGAATCCGCTCCGGTAAAACGTATTGTACAGGAATCCCGTGACCGCGGGCAGCTCATTGATGCCACGTATGGTCGCAAGACGCGTGCAGTACTTATTATGGATACCGGGCAGATCATTCTGTCTGCTGTACAGCCTGAAACTATTTCTCATCGCCTGTTGACTAAGGATATTGTAAGTGCTGAATCTGAGGAGCTTGACGAAGAATAATGAACACAACTAAAAAAGACAAGGGAATACTTCTGGTAGTATCCGGCCCGTCCGGTGCCGGTAAGGGAACTATCTGTGCGGCTATCCGCAAGATTTTCCCAAAACTGAATTATTCCATTTCCATGACTACACGAGCTCCGCGTAAAGGGGAAGTAGAAGGGACAAGTTATTTCTTCCGTACGAATGAAGAATTCGAGAAACTGATTAAGGAAGATGCATTCCTTGAATATGCCCGTGTGTATGATCATTATTACGGTACACCTAAGAAGTATGCTCTCGATAAAATTGAAAATGGAGAATCCGTACTTCTGGAAATTGATATCCAGGGAGCTATGCAGGTCAAGCAGAGATATCCACAGGGGGTATTTGTTTATGTAGTACCTCCGTCTCTGGATGTTCTTTCCGCCCGTATTCATGGCCGTGGGACAGACAGCGAGGAAGTAATCCAAAAGCGTCTGGCCAAGATTACTGATGAACTGGCTATGGCGCACAAGTATGATTACATCATTGTCAACGATGTGTTGGAAGATGCAGTACACAAGGTCTGCTCCATTCTGGAAGCAGAATCCTGCAAGCTGTCCAGAAATGAAGGACAGGTGGAAGTTATATTTAAGCAGTATATTAACAAGGAGGTTGGTTCCAAATGATGAGTTATCCGTCTATCGACAGTCTGGTAAAGAAAGTCGATAATAAGTATACTCTGGTTACCCTGGCCGCTATGCGTGCCCGTGAATTAAATAATGGTGCTGCACCACTGGTTGAAGGTGCAGAAGGCAAAAAGACCGTAAGTATTGCTCTGCAGGAAATTGATGATGGCAAGATTACCTATGCGGATGCAAGTCGTATTCGCAACCGTTAAAGCGGAGGCCTTATGAACTTTAAAGGCAAACATATTGTACTGGGAGTAACAGGCAGCATTGCTGCCTATAAGGCATGCGGACTGGTAAGCCACCTTCGTCAGATGGGTGCAGAAATCCGTGTCATTATGACGGAACATGCAACTGAATTGGTAGCATCTCGTCTGTTTGCTGAATTGTCTGGTAATCCGGTAGCTGTGAATATGTTTGGCAAGGTCACAAACTTTGATGTCCGTCACATTGCGCTTGCCGCTTGGGCGGACATTTTTGTTGTGGCTCCGGCTACAGCCAACATTATCGGTAAAGTAGCGTCAGGAATTGGGGATGATATGCTTAGCACATCACTGATTTCTGCTCATTCGCCAATCCTTTTCGTTCCAGCTATGAACACACACATGTTTGATAATCCGATTGTGCAGGATAACATGAGAAAACTTCACAACTTTGGATATCATTTTGTGGATCCGGACAGCGGCCACCTGGCATGCAATACCAGCGGCAAAGGACGTTTCCCTGAAGAAAGCAAGATTTTTTCAGCCATGGACCAGATTCTGAATGATCGTGGACTACTGAAAGGTAAAAAAGTCCTTATTACTGCAGGCGGTACACGGGAAGCCATTGATCCGGTGCGCTACATTGGCAATTATTCCAGCGGAAAGATGGGATATGCCATTGCCCGTGCCGCTTTAAGGGAAGGAGCCATGGTTCACCTTATCAGCACAAATCCGTCGCTCCCTCATCCGGAAGGGGCCGATATGGAATACGTATCTTCCGCCGTGGAAATGAAACAGGCGGTGGATAAGCAGTATGACACCAGTGATGTGGTGGTTATGGCGGCAGCCGTTGCGGATTACCGTCCGGCCGCTGTGGCTGATCAGAAGATTAAGAAGGAAACCATGACTTCTCCGGATCTCAAACTTACCCTGAATCCGGATATCCTTCTGGGGCTGGGCGAAAGAAAGCAGAATCAGGTACTGGTTGGATTTGCCGCAGAAACCAATGATGTAATAGCTCATGGCAGGGAAAAACTGGTCAGAAAGAATTTGGATCTGCTGGTAGCCAATGATGTATCCTCTCCGGAATCCGGTTTCCATGTGGATGAAAATCAGGTTTCCCTTCTCACTCCGGATGGTGATGTTTCCAGCTATCCACGAATGGCTAAAGAGGATATTGGCACACTTATTATTGAAAAGATTTCCAGTATCATGAAATAAGGTAAAAGGCTGGAGGGCAGATTGGATCTGCGCCCAGATGGCAAAATCTGTCACCGGAAGATTTCCGGAAATGGATTTTGCGAACAACTTTCTTATAAAAGCATAAAGGCGACTTCCATTTTACGGAGGCCGCCTTTTGTATCCTTTATTATTTTCTGAAAAGGAAACCCGATGAGTTGGCTTTTCCGCCCTGGCGTTTCCTTTCTTATTTTCCTCTTGCATTCTTCAGTAATTTCGTATAGTATATGAAAGACAGTGGTCTCATCAAGAGCAGCTGAGGGATTGGCCCAAGGACGCTGCAGCAACCATCCGTTTTGGACAAGGTGCTAATTCCATCAGCTTTTGCTGGCAGATGAGGGAATGACTTTTCACCCCCTCAATTGATTTTGAGGGGATTTTTCGTATGAGTAAGCACTGCATATATACATATAATTGCCAGTAAGACCATAGGAGGAATATATGGCAGATAAATTTCTTTTCACATCTGAATCCGTGACAGAAGGTCATCCGGATAAAATTGCAGATCAGATTTCTGATACCATTCTGGATGCCATTCTTGCCCAGGACTCACATGGTCGTGTAGCCTGCGAAACTATTGTAACTACCGGTCAGGTACATGTATTCGGTGAAATCCGTACAACCGCTCATGTGGATTATGGTGCATTAATCCGTAAGACCATTAATGATATCGGATATACCAATGCCGATTATGGGTTTGACGGCGATCACTGCGGGATTCTTATTTCCCTGGGCCGTCAGTCCACTGATATTGCCATGGGTGTAGATAAGTCCAAGGAAGCTAAGAACGGCAGCAAAGATAAGCTGGGAACCACCGGCGCTGGCGATCAGGGTATGATGTTTGGCTATGCTTCCAATGAATCCGAACCTTACTTCAAAGGCGCATATATGCCGCTGCCGATTACACTGGCGCATCGTCTGTCCTATCGTCTGGCTCAGGTCAGAAAGAGCGGGGAAGTTCCTTACCTCCGCCCGGATGGAAAGACCCAGGTTACTGTGGAATATGAAAATGGAAAGCCGGTTCGTGTGGATACCATCGTTATTTCCACACAGCATGACCCGGACGTTTCCCATGAACAGATTGAAAAGGACATGAAGGAAAAGGTGGTTAATCAGGTAATTCCGGCAGAACTGCTGGATGACCAGACCATTTATCACATCAACCCGACAGGCCGCTTTGTCATCGGAGGTCCGCAGGGGGATGCGGGGCTTACCGGGCGCAAGATTATCGTCGATACTTACGGTGGTATGGCCCGTCATGGCGGCGGAGCTTTCTCCGGTAAGGATCCGACAAAGGTTGACCGTTCCGCAGCCTATGCAGCCCGTTATGTAGCCAAGAACCTGGTAGCTGCCGGCATTGCAGACCGCTGTGAAATTCAGCTGGCCTATGCTATCGGCGTAGCGGAACCGGTATCTATCTTTGTTGATACTTTTGGCACCGGCCGTATTTCTGATGAAGAAATCACTAAGCTTATCCGCAGGCACTTTGACCTTCGTCCGGACGGCATCATCTCCATGCTGAATCTGGCACGTCCAATTTACCGCAAGACTGCTGCCTATGGCCACTTTGGCCGTCATGATGTGGAATTCCCATGGGAATCCACCGATAAGGCCGCCATTCTCCGTAAAGAAGCCGGTTTATAATCAGAAGGTTTCCGGATATGATAAAATAAAGGGTGTGAAAACACCTTCTGTGCCATACAGGAACTGACTCAGATTTTTCTGGCTGACACGATTATTCAAATCCTTATAGGGGCTTTGATGAAATGAGTTCTCATTTTTTCACAGCTCCTATTTTTATATGGTAAGACAGGAATAGGGAAAGGAGGCATACCCATGGATACCCTGGCAGAAGTCATTATCAACCGGCCATCCAAGCATCTGAACCGGACTTTTTCCTACCGTATACCGGAAGAGCTCTCTTTTCTCTGCGAAGGATGGCGATGCATAGTTCCTTTCAGTGGACGGACAGAAGAGGCAATCATCCTTTCCACACGGGAGGAAGATATCTCCAGGCTGACCTATTCCGTTAAGGATATACAGGGAGCTGTAGATACATTTCGCTATTTTACTCCGGAAATGCTGAAGACTGCATGGTGGATATCTTCTTACTATCTCTGCACACTGATAGATGCCCTGCGCCTGTTCCTTATTGACAAGAAAGGGATAAAGACAAAGGTCTACTATTCCCTGTGCTGGGATAAGATTCCCAGGGACCATCCCCTCCGGGGACTGATTGATGAATCGGTGGAAATGCTTACAGAGGAAGACTGTCTCCTCCTGTTTACGGACAGTGAGTTTGCTAAAGCTCTGTCCAATGGGTATATCGCCCGCCGGGAATCAGTAAAGGCCTCCCACAGAGAACCGCTGGAACGATGGATAGCGCCAACGCTTCCCATTCCGGAAGAAGAAACGGCCCGGAAAAAGAAACAGGTTCTCCTGTATGCCTTTCTTACTGAACATGGCTCGGTACCGGTAAAGGAAGGAAAGAAACAGGGGTTTTCCATGGAAGTCATGCGTTCTCTTGTCCATGGCGGACACGCTCGTTTTTTCTATAAGAAGAAGGATACCTATTCCCTCATTGGGGACAGCGGACAGTTGGCACATAATGAACTGACGGAAGAGCAGAAAAAGGCATGTGAACAGATTATTCAGGCGGAAAAGGAAAAGAAGTTCCAGGGCATCCTCCTTAAAGGGGTGACAGGGAGCGGAAAGACGGAAGTCTATGTGAGAGCCGCCGATCAGGCGCTGGCCATGGGGGGGATGTCTCTCATCCTTGTCCCGGAAATCGCGCTCACGGTGCAGATGGTTTCTTATTTTGCTCATCATTTTGGAGATGATGTGGTATTTATTCACAGCCAGCTCAGCAAAGGGGAACGATATAACAACCGCATGAGGGTAGAGCGGAGAGAGAGTCATGTCATCATCGGCTCCCGTTCTGCGCTGTTTATGCCTTTCAAAAACCTTCGGCTCATCGTAGTGGATGAGGAATACGATTCCTCCTATAAACAGGATGAGACGCCCAGATATAATGGATGCGATCTGGCCAAGGTTATGGCGGTGACCTATCAGTGTCCCATCGTACTGGGCGCGGCCACTCCCTCAGTGAATACCTATTACGCGGCAAAGACAAATCGTATTTCCCTTATTACGATGAATAAGCGGGTCTTTGAAACTCCGCTGCCTGAAGTAAGCATTGTAGATATGAAACAGCCTCAGGCTCTGGTGCAGTCGCCGCTTTTCTGTGACGCACTGCTCCATCTTCTGAAAAAGACAGTGAACGGGGGAAAAAAGGCCATCGTCTTCCTGAACCGTCGCGGCTACGCCACCACACTCATGTGCACTCACTGCGGATATGTGTTTAAGTGTCCGCACTGTGAAGTGTCCCTTGTATATCACAAGGACCGGCAGCGCCTTCAGTGCCACTACTGTGAATCCAGTTATCCGCTTCCTCAGGAATGTCCGAAATGTCATTCACAGAAAATCCTGTACAGTGGAAGCGGAACGCAGAAGCTGGTAGAAAATCTGTACACTCTGGTCCCCCAGGCACGCATTGCCAGACTTGACCTGGACAGCACCAGGAATAAGAACAGCGCCAGGGATATTCTGGATGATTTCCGAAACGGGAAATACAATATTCTGGTAGGCACACAGATGGTGGCCAAAGGGCATGATATTCCAGGTGTACAGGCGGTAGGTGTTGTAGGTATCGATACGATTCTGAACCTTCCTACCTATCTGGCTTCGGAACATGCTTTCACGCTGATTACCCAGTGTGCCGGCCGTTCCGGAAGAGACCGGGAACAGGGGCATGTAATACTGCAAACCTATACTCCGGAGAACTTTGTCATACAGGCCGCTGCCAGGCAGGATTATGAAGCCTTCTATACTCAGGAAATTCAGTTCCGTAAGCTTCTGGGATATCCGCCGTTTATGAAACTGCTTAAGATTTCCTGCTTTGGAAAGGAATACCGGGCCGTGCGCGAAAGGGCTGCCCGTGTATACGCATGGCTTAGGCGGGAAACGAGGCAGGCAGATTCCCTCCAAATTACGCCGCCGTATGATGAAGCGATTAAAAAGAAAAGGGATACCTATTACATTTCCATCCTTATCAAAGGGGAGGATCTGGCGCCTCTTAAGCAGAAAATACGCCAGTCCTTTATACTTCAGGAAAATGGTATAATTATAGATGTAGATCCGTTATAAAGACATTGACATATAAAAAGGAGAATTTACAATGAGCAAAATTATTACTGCCGGAAACCCGGACCTCAAGAGAAAGGCTCTTCCGGTTACTGCATTTGACAAGAAGCTGAAATTTATCATCAGTGATATGAAGAAGACGCTGTATGAGGCAAACGGTGTTGGTCTTGCCGCTCCGCAGATTGATCTTAATATGAGACTGTTTGTGGCAGATGATGGCGAAAGTGGTTTTGAAGCCTATGTCAATCCAGTATGGGAACCGGTAGGGGACGAAACCAACATTGACAGTGAAGGATGTCTTTCGGTTCCAGGATTTGTAGGTCTGGTAGAACGTTACACCACCGTGCGCATTAAATACCAGGATGCACGGGGAAAGAAGAAGCAGAAGGTGGCAACCGGTCTTCTGGCACGCTGCATTCAGCATGAAACAGATCACCTGAACGGCATTCTGTTTATTGAAAAAGCCATTGAATTAAGGAGACTGGAAGAATGAGTGAACATTCACTGCGTATCATCTTTATGGGAACTCCGGACTTTGCAGTACCGTCCCTGGAAAAACTCTGTGACAATGGATATACTCCGATTGCCGTATATACACAGCCTGACCGTATCAATGGCCGGGGAAAGAAGATTACTCCTCCGCCGGTAAAGGCACTGGCCATGGAAAGGAACATTCCTGTATATCAGCCAGAAACGCTGAAGAGCGAAGAAGAAATCAACAGAATCCGCCAGATGAAACCGGATCTGCTGGTAGTCATTGCCTATGGGCGCATTCTGCCCAAGGCACTGCTGGATATTCCAACATATGGGGCCATTAACGTACACGGGTCCCTCCTTCCTGAATATCGGGGAGCCGCTCCGATTCAGCGGGCTATCATTGATGGGAAGAAGGAAACCGGTACGACCATTATGAAGCTGGATGCCGGTATGGATACCGGAGATATGCTGGTTCAGAAAAAGATGCCGATAGGTCCGCATATGACAGTCGGTGAACTTTTTGATGCCCTGAGCCTTGATGGGGCGGACCTGCTCCTTCAGGTGCTGGATAATCTTCCGAAATATATGGCCGGTGCCGTTCCGCAGGACGCTTCCAAAGCTACCTACGCGGAAAAGATTACCAAGCCTATGGGCCGCATCGACTGGACAAAGGATGCCGTAACGCTGGACGCTCTGATTCGCGGTATGTATCCTAACCCGGGAACATTTACATTTTTCCGTGGCAAACGTCTGAAGATTCACAGAGCCTGTGTCTCTGAGGCAGCGGATACTTCCAATGAACCGGGAACCATTGTTTCTGTTTCTGGCGGAGCCATGGGGGTACAGACCGGTCGCGGCATTCTGACCCTTACGGAAGTACAACCGGAAAACCACAAGAAAATGCTTGTTTCTGATTTTATTAATGGTCATCAGGTAAAAATAAATGATAAACTGGAATACTAAACCGATTGCACCACCGTCGGCCCGACGCCTTGCCTACGATGTGCTTTATGATGTGTTTGTTAAGGAAGCGTATGCGAATCTGACTCTGCAGAAGGTCATGAAGAAATATTCTGGGAAAAAATATGAACCGCTTTCCAAACCGGAAAAGGGACTTCTGACTGAACTGGTATATGGCGTCTGCCGCCGGTATAACCATCTCACATGGATTATGAGCCGGTTATCCACCCGTCCGGTGCGCAAGATGGATCCCAAAGTACGGATTCTTCTGGCCATCGGTCTGTATCAGCTGGTGTTCCTGGACAGGATTCCGGAGTCGGCAGCGGTGAATGAAACCGTGGAAATCGCCAAAAAGGTAACCCATCTTGGAAATGTAAAGTTCATCAATGCTATCCTCCGCAGTTATCTGCGCAAGAAAATTCAGCTTCACCTCCCGCAGAGAAAAGGACATGAACTTCAGTATCTATCCCTTACCCTCAATGAACCGGAATGGCTTATCCGCCGCATGAGTGCTCAGATTGGAAAGGCACGCACCGAAGCGGTCCTCGAAGAATTCAATAAGGCGCCGGCGCTGGATATTCATGCCAATCCTATTAAGCTTCCGGCTTCCAAGCTTTTTGAAAGGCTGAAGTTCCATCACGCGGACCCTGAGCTCATTCCGTTCATTCCGGACGGCAATGGCATCCGGGTAGGCAATGGCGATGCCTTTTTCCGGTCTCCGCTCCTTAAAAATGGGGAAGCTTACGTGCAGAGTGCCGCATCCATGATTCCTGCGGTAGTTATGAATCCATCCAGAGGAGACAAGGTACTGGATATGTGCGCAGCTCCAGGAAGCAAGTCCATTAATATTGCTCAGCTTACAGGAAACTGGGCGTCCATTGATGCTTGGGATTTATATGAACATAAGGTCAATCTGATTGACCACAATGCCCGCACGCTGGGAATCCGCTGTATTCACGCGGAACAGCATGATTCCACTGTGATTGATGAATCCAGAAAAGGGCAGTATGACAAGGTCCTTCTGGATGCTCCCTGTTCCGGGCTGGGCGTACTTGGCCACAAGCCGGAAATCCGCTGGAGACGTACGGAAGACAATCTTAAGGAATTTCCTCCGCTTCAGCAGAAACTACTGGATGCCGCATCCGTTTATGTCAAACCGGGCGGTGTTCTGGTGTACAGCACCTGTACGCTGAACCGGGAAGAGAATGAAGACATGATAGCCTGGTTCCTGGAAAAGCATAAGGATTTCCGCAGGGATACCTTTGATTTTGCAGGACGCCATCTGGTAGAAGGTATGATTACCATCTGGCCAGATGAATTCCATACAGACGGATTCTTTGTAGCCCGTCTTGTGAGGAGAAACAACGATGATTAATATATGGGCGAAAACACTGCCTGAACTAGAAGATATACTCGTTCAGGGCGGTTTTCAGAAATTCCGCGCTAAACAGCTCAGGGATTATCTCTATAAACGGTTTGTCTTTGATTTCAGTGAAATGAAACAGCTTCCAGCCAACCTCAGAGAATGGCTTTCCGCCAATGCGGTTATTGATAAGCCGGAAATAGTGAAAGAACAGAAGTCTGACGATAAGGATACGACAAAGCTTCTGCTCCGTCTGGATGACGGCAGTTTCATTGAAACGGTATGCATGCACCATGTGTACGGAAATTCCATCTGTGTTTCCACACAGGTCGGATGCGCCATGGGCTGCGTCTTCTGTGCCTCTACGCAGAAGGGGCTGGAAAGAAATCTTACCGCCGGTGAAATGCTGGCCCAGATGTTTGCTTTCCGTGAAGTTTTTGACGCGCCGATTCATTCCCTGGTCCTTATGGGCTCAGGAGAACCACTGCAGAATTATGAGGAAGTACTTCGCTTTATGAGGCTCTGTCATGATCCGGAGCTGCTCAATATCAGCTATATCAGCTATCGCAACATGACTCTGTCCACCTGCGGCATCGTTCCCCGTATCTACCGTTTGGCTGATGAAGGGATTCCAGTAACGCTGGCTATTTCCCTTCATGCGCCGAATGATGAAATACGCAACCGTATCCTTCCTTCCAGCCGCGCCTTCCCGATAGAGGATGTCATAAAGGCGGCTCGGTATTATTTTAAGAAAACAGGACGCCGGGTGACCTTTGAATACATTCTCATTAAAGATGTCAACTCCAGTCTGGAAAACGCGGAAGAGCTGCATCGCCTGCTGGGAGCCCTCAACTGCCACATCAATCTGATACCTATCAACGGCACAGAACACATTAAGCTGTTCCCACCGTCGACCAATCAGATTTTCCGCTTTCAGCGGGTACTTACGTCCCATGGACGCAATGCTACGGTAAGAAGACAGATGGGGGATGAGATTCAGGCCGCCTGCGGGCAGTTGAAGCGTCGTTTTATCCAGGATGTGAAGAATTCGTCAAAATAAGCATTCAATGGTAAAATAGTAGATAATTGCAGTTTTTTTCGTTTGATTTCACAGGATTTATTATGATTACCAAGTGTGGAAAGACCAATACCGGCTTAGTCCGGAAGAATAATGAAGATTGCATCTACGTGGGAGAACAGCCTTGTTTCATCCTGGCGGATGGCATGGGCGGTTATGCCGGCGGTGAAACAGCCAGCCGGCTGGCCGTTTCTTCTGTGCGCAATTCATTAGAACAGGAATCCCTGTCATCCATAACCGAAGAAACACTGTCGGAAAGCTTTCAGGAGGCCAATCAGGCCATTTTGGCAAAGAAAGCGGAATCTCCGGACCTTTCTTCCATGGGAACGACTCTGCTGGCAGCGGTAGTTCATGATAACTGCCTGTACTGGGCCCATGTGGGGGACAGCCGGCTGTACCTGCTGGAAAATGGTACATTCCGCCAGCTTACAGAAGACCATTCTTTTGTGATGCAGCTGGTGAAGCAGGGAGAAATCACTCGGGAAGAAATGCGAACCCATCCGCGCCGCAATGAAATTACCCGGGCGGTGGGTATTACCAGTGAATTAAAAGTAGATACAGGACACTTACCATTTAACAACGGAGCCATCATGCTCCTTTGTTCGGATGGCCTGACCAATATGCTTACCGATGAAGAAATAAAGGCCTCCCTCCAGGCACACATGACTGATACGTTGGATGTATGCGCCTGTGTGGATGACCTTATGGAAAAGACATATGCGGCAGGAGCGGAAGATAATGTGTCCGTAATCATAGCGTATAATGAATCATTGCAAAATGGAGTAAATGACAATCATGATTAATAAAGTACTCGATGACCGTTATCAGCTGGTCAGGAAAATTGGCACAGGGGGCATGGCGGATGTATATCTGGCCAAAGACCTTCTGCTTGACCGGAAAGTGGCAGTAAAAATCTTGCACAGTAATTTTGCTGAAGATAACGAATTTATTGCTCGTTTTCGGCGAGAAGCGCAGTCTGCGGGTAAATTGAGCCATCCTAACATTGTTGGGATTTATGATGTGGGATGCAGTGAAGGGTATCACTACATCGTCATGGAATATGTGGAAGGGCAGACACTGAAACAGTACATCAATACGCATCCGCATATCCCTATCGATACCGCTGTCCGCATCGCCATAGATATCGGGAATGCACTGGCGGAAGCGCATTCCCATGGAATCATTCATTGTGATATTAAACCGCAGAACATTTTGCTAACTGCTAATCATAAGGTAAAGGTCACTGACTTTGGTATCGCCAGAGCAGTCAATTCTTCCACCATTATGACCAGGGAATCCATCCTTGGCTCAGTACACTATCTCTCACCTGAACAGGCGGCAGGGGATAAGCTTACCGCCAAGACTGATATTTACTCTCTAGGTATCGTCCTGTATGAAATGCTGACTCATCATCTGCCATTTGACGGCGATACGGCGGTCAGTATTGCGCTGAAACATATGCAGGATGATGTACCGAGACCTACCCGGTACAATCCGGCTATTTCTCCCATGCTGGAGGAATGCCTTCTCACCGCATTACAGCGAGATCCGAACCGCCGGTATGACACTGTACAGGATTTTGTATCCGAACTGAAAATCGCTCAGGGGTTCACCGCCTCTCCGTTCAAACCGGCAGAGCGGGAATTTGCCACTATGACCAGGCCGATCTCACAGAAGACTCGGCGTATCAAACGCTGTGATTCGGAAGGAAAGATTTCCAGTTTCATATCCAATCTGCCACAGAAATATATCTTGGGCGGGCTGCTGCTTATCTTTGCCGCTGCTTTTGCCTGGGCCTTCTTCAGTTTTGGCAACTTCTGGAGCAACAAGGTAGTTACCGTTCCGGATGTAGAAGGAAAGCCTGTGGAAGTAGCCCAGCAGATGCTGGAAGATGAAAATCTGAAAGTATCTGTGGACGAAGTGGCAAGTAATGAGGTGCCGGTCGGGGAAGTCATCGCCCAGACACCTACCGCAGGAACTGAAGTTAAGGAACAGCGTATTATCCATCTCACCGTCAGCAAGGGCGGAAGCGTTATTCTGGCTCCGGATCTGAAGGGCCTTACCCTGGATCAGGCAAGGGAAAGACTGAGTAAACTCAACCTGGTACTGGGGACTGTCAGAAACGGCAGCAATCCGAACATGCCTGCTGATGTTATCATTTCCCAGACCCCGGCCTCTGCGTCCCAGGTAGACAGCGGTACACAGATTAACGTCGTCATCAATGTACGGCAATCCAAGGTACCAAACGTAGTCGGGATGACCCTGGCAGACGCTAAGAACGCGCTTCGCGCCAGCGATCTGTCTTTGGGACAGGTAACTTCCAACGATGGAACCAGTCCTTCTGACGTAACCTCCATCGTGGTCAGCCAGAGTCCTAATGCCGGGGCTAATGCCACCGGTGTGGTCAACCTGGTCATCAGCAGCAATAACAAGCCGGCTCAGCCGGTAACCAAGAGCGGTACCGTGAATATTACCCTTCCGGGAAGCGGGGACAGCAAGCAAGTGGAAATATTCGTAACGGACAACAATGGACGACGGGAAGTATACAGCCAGACGGCGGCACCGGGAAGCAACATTGTTAAAGATGTTTCCGGAACTGGTACCGTACGGGTTCAGGTTGTAGTTGATGGATCGGTTATTCAGGATAGAGAGCTTTGATATGAAAGGTCTTATTATCAAGAATCAGAATGGATATTTTACGATTGCCGGAGCGGAAGGCGCTACAGCGCTGGCACGATCCCGCGGCCGTACGAAAAGGAAAGGCTCCATTCTGGTCGGGGACTGGGTGGAATACGAACAGACAAAGGATTCCGCTCCCAGCATTGTCTCCGTATATCCGCGCATCAATGAACTCCACCGTCCGCCTATTGCCAATATCAATCAGCTGGTGCTTACGGTGGCCGCTGAAAATCCGGATCCCAGCCTGTTCATGATTGACAAGATGCTGGTGCTGGCGGAATATTCCCGCATTCCCGGTATTCTTCTCTGCATCAATAAGGCAGACCTCAATCCGGAATACGCGGAAAAGCTTCAGACCCTTTATGAAAAGGCAGGATACCCCTGTATAGCGGTTTCGGCCATTCAGGAGAAGGGAATCTCTCAGCTGAAGGAAGCATTATCCGGTCCGGTTATCTCATTTTCTGGTCCTTCAGGGGTGGGGAAATCGACATTGCTCAATCATATTCTGGGCAGAGAACAGTTTGCCCATCAGGCCGTGAGTCAGCATACCGGCCGCGGGCGCAATACGACACGTCACTCGGAGTTGGTGCGACTGATGGATTCCCTGTATGTGATGGATACACCAGGATATACCTCTCTGGATCCGGACAGCCAGGTGGAAGACGGACTGGACTATCTGTTCCGGGATTTCCGTCCATATCTGGGGCAGTGCCGCTTTAATAACTGCAGGCATCTGAAAGAACCTGGATGCGCCGTTTCCAGGGCCGTGGATGAGGGATGTATCGCACAGTCCAGATACGTATCCTATGTCTCCATTTTGAATGAAATAAAAAACCGCATTATCCGCTATTGATAAGGAAAGCAGGCACCGGGAAAACCGGTCCTGCTTTTTCTGATGAGGAAATCGTTCCCAGGCGCAATCACAATGTACATTAATTGCGGCAGAAATGACCATGATTCCCTGATTCCCACTGATTCCCATCCATAGAAACCGGATAAGAGAAATTCACAATAAAATGAATACGGATGCTGTATAATAATAGAAGACAAAACGTATATTACCTGGGCTACCCAGACAAGTTTATCAGGAGGATTCAACATGGTAAAAATTGCACCATCCTTATTATCTGCTGATTTTGCAAATCTTGCGGAGGAGCTGAAGGATATTGAACGCGGCGGTGCCGATCTGGTCCATCTGGATATCATGGATGGCCATTTCGTCCCTAATCTGACATTTGGGGCTCCGGTTATCAAGGCCCTGCGTCCGCACACCTGCCTGACCTTTGATGCTCACCTTATGGTGTATCATCCGGAAAATTATGTTAAGCCGCTGGCGGATGCCGGTGTCAATATGGTGTCCTTCCATGTAGAAGCCGCACCGCACGCTGACCGTATAGTACATATGATTAAAGACGCTGGCATGAAGGCCGGCATCGTCCTTAATCCGGCCACTTCACTCTCAACGGTGGACTACCTGCTTGAGATTGTGGATTATGTTCTTCTTATGTCAGTCAATCCTGGATTCGGCGGTCAGAAATTTATTCCTTACACCATGGATAAGGTCCGTTCTCTTCGTTCCATGATTTCCGAACGTCATCTGAATTGTCAGATTGAAATCGATGGCGGTGTAAAGGCTGAGAATGCCGGTAAGCTGGCAGAAGCCGGCGCGGACATCCTGGTAGCCGGTTCCGCAGTTTTTGGAAAGGAAGACCGGAAGGCTGCCATTGCCGCTCTGCGTTAATTCTCATAAAGGCTGTGAAAAGACCTGCATGCTTTTTCACGGCTTTTTCTTATCACACCGGATAATTATTGTTACAGGCTTTGCTTTTATAAAGGAGTCATTATGATTGAAAAAAACACAATCTGTCATTATTTGAATCTGGATGGTATCTGTCTGACGCTGGCAGACATTACGGATGCGGCACTGGAAGCCGCGAAAAGACATAATATGTCTGATCAGGCTGCAGCCATGCTGGGAGAAATTATGGCCGGTACAGCCATTCTGGCTACCGATTTCAAGAATCATGAAGGGGTATCTCTCCGCTGGGACACCCATGGACCGAGAGGAAACATTCATACCGATGCCTATGAAGGGAAATATCTGCGCGGCTATATGGACCATCCGGAAGCCGCAGGTGCCGATGAAAGCATTCTTAATGAACACGGCATGCTCTATGTAACCAGATATTCCCTTCTCCGTATGCCTTATACAAGCGCTGTGGAACTTAAGGGACATGATGTTTCCTCCTGCCTCACCGATTATATGAAGGAATCCGATCAGACGCTGTCTCATATTCAGACGGCCGTCATCCGGGATGAACAGGGCAGAATACAGCGCGTATTTGCCTTCATGGCTCAGCTGATGCCTCAGGGAAATAAGGATAAATTCAAAGAATACTTTTCCATAAACTACCATTTCGCAGGGGAAAGCCATGCCGCGGAATCGGTGGAAGATCTGCTGAAGAAAGGCAAATTCAGCCTTTTGGGAAAGATGGATGTATCCTTCCGCTGCACCTGTTCAGCAGAACGTATCAAATCAGCGCTGCTGTCATTAAACGCACACGACAGGGCAGAAATTCTGAAAGATGACAAAGTGGAAGCTACCTGTGAATATTGCGGCAGCCATTACTCTATCCCAAGAGAACTTGTGGCTCTGTGGTTTGAAGAAGAGAAGGGAAGTAATGTACAATGAGTAAACTCGCATTTATAGGAGGTACCGGGGTATATGATCCGGAGATACTTACTGATCTGCATGAGGAAATCATCCATACTCCCTATGGAGATGCCCGCATAGAATCCGGAAAATTTGGTGCAAAGGAAATCATATTTCTTGCCCGTCATGGGGTAAAACATACCATTCCACCGCATAAGATTAATTACCGGGCTAACATTTATGCCCTGAAGATGCTCGATGTAGCCGCTGTAGTCTCCACTACAGCCGTAGGCTCAATGAACCCGTCGTATAAGCCGGGCGAACTGGTACTGGTAGACCAGTTTATTGATATGACTAAGAACCGGATTGGCACGTTTTTTGATGGAGACCGGTATGGAGTGGCTCACTATGACATGTCCCACCCATACTGCGAAACACTCCGTCAGGCCGTACAGCAGGCCGCCCGTGCGGAAAATATACTTCTCCATCCGCATGGAACCTATATCTGTACAGAAGGCCCGCGTTTTGAAACTGCCGCTGAAATCAAAGCTTATCGCATGTGGGGCGCCGATGTCGTCGGAATGACCAATGTTCCAGAATGTCAGCTGGCCAGAGAAGCGGAAATCTGTTACTGCACCATTTCCATGGTCACCAATTTCTCCACCGGTATGACCGATCAGCCGCTTACTCACGCTGAGGTTGTTGCCTGCATGAAAGAAAATCAGTCGTCTTTCCGTAAAATCATTACCCGTCTGGCAACCACCTATGATCCGGATGCGGATTGTTCCTGCCACCACGCGGGACAGGCCTTCGGAGGATTCCATTTATGACCGGTAGGCTTAAGTCTCTGGAATGGAAGAATAATGTACTGTATCTGCTGGACCAGAGAAAACTGCCACAGAAACAGGAATATCTGGCGTGCACAGACTATAAGGAAGCAGCCCAAGCCATCCGGACCCTGGCTGTACGGGGTGCCCCGGCCATAGGTATTACCGCTGCGTATGCCATGGTTCTGGCGGCGCTTGCGTTTACTGCCCGCGGACTATCCGGAGAATCCCTCCGCCATGCCTTCTACGCGGCAGGTGAGGTACTGGAGCAGGCCAGACCCACGGCAGTCAATCTGTCCTGGGCTGTCCGGGAGATGGAAAAGACATTTGATTCCGCAGAGGACGATAAACGCTGTGAAACCCTGACCTGCCGTGCCATGGCGATGGAAGAAGAGGATAAGCAGCTCTGTCATTCCATGGCCGTACATGGTGCCGATTTATTTTCCGGGAAAAAGAATCTCACCATCCTTACTCACTGCAATACCGGATCACTGGCCACAGCCGGCACGGGGACAGCTTTAGGTGTAATTCGTGAACTGTTCAGGAGAGACCAGCTCTCTGCTGTGTATGCCGATGAAACACGTCCGGTTCTTCAGGGAGCCCGGCTCACCGCTTCAGAACTCCGGAATGAGGGAATTCCTTCTTTCCTTATCTGCGATGATATGGCGGCTCTGGTTATGAAAACGAAGAAAATAGATGCAATTATTGTAGGAGCTGACCGGATTGCAGCAAACGGAGATACGGCTAACAAAATAGGCACTTACGGACTGGCCATCCTTGCAGCCTATCACCATATACCGCTGTATATAGCAGCACCATTTTCCACTTTTGATTTTTCTATACCTTCCGGAGAGCATATTGTCATCGAGGAACGAAACCCTGATGAGATCCGATATGTGGGAAACACACAGATTGCCTCGGCAGATATGCCGGTTTTTAATCCAGCCTTTGATATAACGCCGCACACTCTGATTTCCGGAATCATTACCGAACGAGGAGTTATTTCTCATCCCGATAAGGATTCGGTTGCTAATTATGAAAGGAGCATATCCCATGGTTAAACCTTCTGTTATTCGTGATATTCATCTTGCCGATGAAGGCATGCAGCGTATCCGCTGGGTAGAGAAATTCATGCCTGCATTGAATACGTTAAGCAAAACCTGTTTTAATCCGGATACCTTTAAAGGCAAAACCATTGTAATGTCCATACATCTGGAAGCTAAGACCGCTTATCTTGCGCTTACCCTGAAAAAAGCCGGGGCTAACGTCATTGCCACCGGGAGCAATCCTCTGTCTACTCAGGATCCCATCGCGGCGGCTCTGGTCAGTCAGGGAATCACCGTATATGCTACCCACGGATGTACGGATAAGGAGTATATGGACTATCTCAATATGGCACTGGATCATAAGCCGCATCTCATCATTGATGACGGCGGGGACCTGGTACATCTTCTCCATACTACAAGGAAGGATGCCCTGGAAAATCTGATTGGCGGTTCAGAAGAAACCACTACCGGTGTATACCGCCTGCGTCAGCTGGCCAATGAAAATAAACTCCTTTTCCCTATGCTTGCGGTAAATAATTCCCAGTGCAAATTCCTGTTTGATAACCGATATGGCACAGGACAGTCTGTATGGGATGGCATTATCCGCAGTACAAATCTCACCGTAACCGGTAAGACGGTTGTCGTTGCCGGTTATGGCTGGTGCGGAAAAGGGGTAGCTATGCGTGCAAAGGGTCTGGGCGCACATGTTATCGTAACGGAAGTAGATTCCATCAAGGCCATCGAAGCCGTATTTGACGGTTTTGATGTAAAGCCCATGGTGGAAGCCGCTCCGTATGGAGATTATTTTGTCACTGTAACCGGAGATATTCATGTCATTAACAAGGATGCCTTCCTGGCTATGAAGGATGGGGCCATCTGCGCTAATGCCGGTCACTTTGACGTAGAAGTCAATAAGGAAGACCTCAAAAAAATATCCGTTTCCCACTTTGAAGCCAGAAAAAATATTGAAGGTTACGTTCTTCCTGATGGCCGGACCATTTATCTTATGGCAGAAGGCCGCCTCGTCAATCTGGCAGCAGGCGATGGACATCCGGCAGAAATTATGGATCTGTCTTTTGCCATGCAGGCGCTGGCAGCGGATTATATCTGCCGTCATGAAAAGGAACTTAAGCCAGGCCTCTATGTCCTGCCTCATGAGCTGGATGTTAAGGTTGCGCAGATTAAACTGTCCTCTATGGGTTATTCCATCGATTCCCTAACGGAGGAGCAGAAAGCCTATCTGGGATTAAAATAAGTAAAAAGGAGATTCCTTTATGAAATTACTGATTAAAAATGTTTATATTCCCGGTAAAGATGGGAAAGCGATTAAAGCGAAAAACATTGAGATTACAGGAAACCGAATCAGTGCATTCCCAAAACATCCCGATGTATCTCAGTATGACCAGATCATTGAGGGGAAGGGGAAACTGGCACTTCCAGGACTGGTAAATACTCATACCCATGTAGCTATGACTCTTTTCAGAAGTTATGCTGATGACATGGAACTTATGGACTGGCTCCAGAATAAGATCTGGCCAGCGGAAAACCGGCTCAATGATGATATCGTTTATTGGGGAAGCACACTGGCCTTTGCGGAGATGATTCGTGGCGGTACAACATCCTTCTGCGATATGTACATGTTTATGAATTCATGTGCGAAGGCAGCGGCTCAGGCTGGAATCCGTGGAAATATTGCCCGCGGTCTTGCCGGAGTTTCTCCCAATGCCCAGTCAGCGTTACAGGAAAATATTGATTTATTTGAACAGTGGGATGGCGCCTGCGATGGCCGTATCCGCGTCATGCTGGGACCTCACGCACCTTATACCTGCCCACCGGATTACTTAAAACAGGTAAGGGATGCTGCCATTACCCACCATATTCCGATTCATATCCACCTGGCAGAAACCAGAACGGAAGTAGAAAACTGTAAGAAAGAATACGGAATGACACCTATTGCCCTGATGGATCATGTAGGTCTGTTTGATGTCCCAGTACTGGCAGCTCACTGTGTTCATGTAAATGACAAGGATATTGCGATTATGGCCGAAAAAGGCGTTCGCGTAGCTCATAATCCGGGAAGCAATCTGAAACTTGCTTCAGGCATAGCACCCGTATTGGCTATGCGCAAAGCAGGAATCACAGTCGGCCTTGGTACTGATGGAGCCTCCAGCAACAACAAACTGGATATGTTTGCGGAAATGCGCCTCGCCGCATTGATTCATAAGGCGGTTTCCTATGACCCGAAAGCCATTGAAGCCGGTGAAGCACTGGACATGGCTACCAGGGAAGGGGCTAAATGCCTGGGCTACGATGACCTGGGAGAACTTCGTGAAGGCTGGCTGGCAGATATTATCCTGATCGACCGCTCCGGATTCAACTGGAAACCTGATTTTAATGATGTCTCCATCGCCGTTTACGCGGCTAATTCCAGAGATGTAGACACGGTAATTATCAATGGTAAACCGGTGATGATAAATAAAGAACTGCTCACCATTGATACCGAACGCCTGGATTATGAAGTAAACCGGGTGGTTAAAGAATTGTATGGTGATCTGAATTAATCTGAAAACCATTTCTGTGATCATGCAGAAATGGTTTTTTATTGGGCTAAAACACGAACATTCGTTCTTTTGAGGAAATTTTGTTTTATAAGAACAGATGTTCTTATTGTCAATAAATATATTCTCTGGTGTAAAAATTCAAAATACCTCCACACTCAGAGAGTAAATACCACAGTAGTATATTGCCTCGGGTATCCATCTGGATATATATTTTATGGTTTATATGATATACACATAACATTTAATAAAAGATTAAATCTTGTAAATACAGCATATTTTATCCATACTTCGTATGAACTGGTTATATTATTTTTCTTTTTATTGGGTATTTTAATATATTCAGAAATATTATAGAATCTATTTAGATTCATTTAGATTCTATTTATTAACAGGAGAGGTATGTTATGAGCAACACAACGAAATCACAGAATGAACAGTATGAATTAAACTGCCAGCTGGCACAGATGCTTAAAGGCGGTGTCATTATGGATGTCACTACTCCGGAACAGGCAAAAATTGCAGAAGCAGCCGGTGCCTGTGCAGTTATGGCACTGGAAAGAATTCCTGCAGACATTCGTGCCGCAGGCGGCGTATCCCGTATAAGCGATCCGGCGATGATCAGGGGGATTCAGGAAGCTGTATCCATTCCAGTTATGGCCAAATGCCGCATTGGTCATTTTGCAGAGGCGCAGATTCTGGAAGCCATTGAAATAGACTATATCGATGAAAGTGAAGTTCTGTCTCCGGCAGATGATGTATATCACATTGACAAGCACCAGTTTAAGGTGCCATTTGTCTGCGGCGCCAGAAATCTGGGAGAAGCTTTACGACGCATTGCTGAAGGGGCTTCCATGATCAGAACCAAAGGCGAACCAGGCACAGGGGATGTAGTACAGGCCGTAAGTCATATGCGCCTCATCCAGTCTCAGATTGCCAAAGTAGCAGCTGCCCGGGATGACGAATTATTCGAAATTGCGAAAAAGCTCAGTGTACCGTATTCCCTGGTTGCCTATGTGCATGAACACAAGAAACTCCCAGTTGTAAATTTCGCAGCCGGCGGCATTGCCACACCGGCAGATGCTTCTCTCATGATGCAGCTGGGTGCTGAAGGGGTATTTGTTGGTTCTGGGATTTTTAAATCTGGAAATCCGGCTAAGCGCGCCGCAGCCATTGTTAAAGCCGTAACCAATTACAAGGATGCCCATTTACTCGCTTCCGTTTCTGAAAATCTGGGCGAGGCCATGGTAGGTATCAATAAAGATGAAATAGATTTGCTCATGGCAGAAAGAGGCCGTTAATATGATAGTTGGAGTATTGGCTCTTCAAGGTGCCTTTATCGAACATGAACAGATGCTCAGGAAACTGGGCGCAGACACTGTTGAACTTAGAGAAAAAGAAGATTTGCAACATAAGCCGGATGCATTGATTCTGCCAGGCGGGGAGAGTACCGCACAGGGCAAACTTTTAAAAGACCTGGATATGTTTGATACGGTTAAACAATGGATAATCGACGGCATGCCGGTTATGGGCACCTGTGCTGGAATGATCCTTCTGGCTGAAAAACTGGTGAACGATGATAAACAGTGGCTGCAGACATTTCCTGTATCTGTAAGAAGAAATGCCTATGGGCGTCAGCTGGGAAGTTTTATAACCAGAGCTCCGTTCAAAGGTATCGGAGAAGTGACCATGAACTTTATCCGGGCCCCCTATATTGAATCCATTTCTCCCGGGGTCGAAGTTCTGGCAGAAGTAAATAACCATATAGTGGCTGCCCGGTATGGAAAACAGATGATTTTATCCTTCCATCCGGAAATAGGTGAGGATACACGAATCCATCAGCAATTCATCCAGATGGTTCACGAAAAAAATTAATTCCTGTTGTTACGTTTGTTACCGTATATAACTGACCAGAAAAGAAAACAGAGCGCGGTATGGAATCGCGCTCTGTTTTCTTTTTTCGAACGCATGTTCTTTTGCAAGTTTTATAATTTATAAGAACATGCGTTCTATCAAGACACACCTTAAGTCATTTTTTCTATAACATAGAGTACCATTTTTATGATATTATTTGGGTGTACAAAATATTCGGCATGAAATAAAGCTATATCGGAAATATTCTTAACTTCGGAGATAGTTCCGGATTTTGTTTTCAGAGGTGTACGTGCTCATCAGGACAACATGGACAGCTTCGTAGGACGTCTGGGGCGTATCCCTTGGTAAGGATATTGAACGCGGCAATGTTTATGTTCGAGCTTCTTACCTCTATGACTTTGACGGAGATGCAAAGATGCATATGAACTATGGTGATATTTCCACTCCATTCTCCGAAGACCTTGGCGGCGGCTGGTGGGAATTCGGTGTAGGTACCAATCTTGATCTGGGACATGATACCCACTTCTACGCCGACCTGGAAAAGACCACCGGTGGCGATGTAACCACTCCATGGCAGTGGAATGCCGGATTCCGTTTCTCCTTCTGATTTCAGATTCTGAACCCCCGGGATAACACAAACTAAAGTTAAAAGCCTGTTCTCATAAAGAGAGCAGGCTTTTATATTGCATCAATTCCAGAATACAAAGATTGTCATGGCGTTCCGTTTCAAATTAGTAAAAGCTGTTTCATGCCGATTCTGTCAGGTTCAAATAGGTTGAAACAATTTCAATCCGATTTTACCTGTTACAAACATTTTTGTCAGGTTCAAGCAGTTTATAACAACGCAAACCAGTGTGATATTGCATCTATTAAAATCTGTCCGCATTTTTTCTCAGAAGATGGATAAAGGTAAAACGAAACAGATAGGCGCTCTTAATCACCGACAGAAGGCCTATCCACCTGTTACCGCCATATTTGGCCACAACCCGTTAAAGAAATTCAATCTCACACTGGCAAAAATAGTTTGCACCAGTTTCAGTCAGCTTCTAATTGATCCAAACAATTTCAACCTGTTTTAATCAGGTTCAAACAGGTTTTAACTTTGTAAACCTGTCACAATCAGTAAATATCTTCTATAGATTGCTTGAAGAAGGATTATAACAAACATCACCGGAAAAAACGAAACCTGATGTTAAAAGAGCAGAAGATATATAGAATCCAGGGAGACTCTGATGAAGTCTTTCTACAGTATAATCTGATAAAAAAATTCACCTTTTCAGTGGTAAAGACAATCGGACGAAAAAAGATGAATTCCATTGATTATCACTGCAGAGCCTACTGAAGAATATCAGAACGTGATCTGCATGCTACCAGGTATCCTCAGAACAACAAAATATCCGGATAACTTATAAGCAAAGAGCTATTGACAGGTATAAAGGTATATTTTTCTGAAATTCAGAACTTCAATCACTGGAAGTTACCGGTAACCATCCATATTTTCACAAAACTCCACAAAACAGCCAAAATCCGCCGCTCAAAGACGCATTTTCAATATATTCCATGAGTAATTTGTCATAGAATTTATTTTCACGCGTTAAAAGTGCCTTAAAACGCAAATTCTCATTTAAAATTACACTTTATCATTTATAATTGATAACTCAGAGGTCTCCAGGGGATTATAATAGAAAAATAAGAAGAAGTAATTCAATTTTCCGGATTATGCCCCTGAACATATTACCTGATTACCATCTTATTGCCTATAAAGATAAAAAACAGTAAGCAGATACAATCCTGAAAACTTTCTGCTCAGAGATGATAATGCATGCGGAATCTGATATGTTCTGATAAATAGAAAAGTTCAGAATAAGCTGAATTAAACAGAGGAAGTGAAATACCAGAGTAGCCAATGTTAGTAATAATTAAAAACAGGAACCAGGCCTCAGAAAAAGCCCAAGGAAGACATCAGTCAAACTTATGATAGTCAGACACATGTTTATAATGTATGAATTTCTGTCACTGACCAACAGATCTGTACACAGCACAACCATACGTTGTTGAACTCAGCGTCAGAATAGTCTCCAAATCCGAAAGACCAATCATTCCAGGCAACAGAAAGAACAAACAGAAACTGCAAATGAAACAAAATCCGACAAATTCGATTAAAGCAAGGTATAGAGTAGGGCTAAGGGCTAAAAACCATATAAAAATTACTTCCGATAATTTAATGTTATCGGAAGTAATCGTATTTCACTTACCATTTCTCAGAACAACCTGGGATGCTAGATTCTATCGAATATTATACCACATTTTGCCTAACTGGAATGCAGCGATATTGGGTAGTAATTTTTATGGCTTCTGGCGTGTCAGGACGGCAAAAAAGGCGGCAATGTCATTCCTGAATTTCATATGACGTCAGGCACAACCCGTTCAACAGTTTAATTGCAATCTTTTTCGATGTTATTTACACGATAGTACCAGGTGTAACAAAAGCAGCATTTCCGGAATATTTTCTCAGATTCCAGAGGAGTCCAGGTGAGTCTGACTCGTTTCATATTTTCTCCATGTTCCGTCAAGATTGGAATAGATGCTGTTTCATCGGTTACCCTCCCGGGCATTAAAAAGCCGCCTGCATCGCAAGCGGTTGATATACTGAATATGTTGTTAATTATGAAAACTATTCAATAGGGCGCCCTTCCTTGTACGCCTTGCGGGCTTCGTTGAGGGACATCTTGTTTTCAAAGTTTTTTAAATCCGGATGTTTTCTCTGGGCAGGGTCATTGCACCATTCACAATGTTCACAAGTCCAAAAATCTCCATATCCCTTTTCCCCACATACAGGGCACATATCTTTTTTCTCTAAAATCATAATTATCACCCTTTTTATTATAGCAAATTTATCATTTTAAATCATAATGATCATCTATTTCCTGTGGAATATAATATCTTCTTCGATTTTTGTGGAGAATAAAATATGTGCAAATGGAACCGTCTACAAAACCAACCGCTAACTTATTTTTTTCTTGTTAAATGCATAATATTTTCTCGGGAGCATCCACTTTACAATTTCTCTATCTTCAGAATTTAATGTATCAGAAGCTTCTTTCAACCATTCTTTAAATGTTAATCCCATTTCTTTGGCATGTTCCATATGGTGCTTATCATGTCCCTTCGTGTGGGTCTCTGGATAAAACGTCGGAGCATCCACCCATGCCATAGGAGCTTGGTCGTCTTTACCCAAAAGCTCTGCTTCTGTCTGTCCAATCATATCTTTCGGGCCTTTGTCAACGACTCCGTCTTTAAAATGTACTTTTGAACCGTTTATGGTTTTCCAGCCATTTGAATAACTGCTATCACGCGTCTGTGTGGCATCTGTGGCGGTCTCTTTTCTTCGCCTCCACCTTCTCCCATCATGTCTTCCATGCCGGGGAATCCGCCCATTTCCCCTTCTTCCTCTATCTCGTCAGAGGCCTTTAAGATATCCTCGTCAGTGATATTGGTCCATACGCCGGTTCGTTCGCTCTGCCGTTTCAGCTCCTTGAGCGCTGTCCGCTTGGATACGAGCCCTGCATTCAGGGCAGTTACCACGTTTTCTGTACCACTCTTAGCCAGGTCGCTTCGTTCCTGGTCGCTCGGTTTTGAACAGATTTTCCTTCGTTCATCCTTAGTTCGTTCAGTTATCGGTAAAAGGTGCTCATACCGTTCACATGCTCACCACTATCTTTCTAACATCCGCCACGGTAGATTCGAACTTAACCGCCTCTTAAGAAAATTCTGCTAATTCTCCTGCCATACGTTCCCGGGATCCATCATTTTCAGCCCACTTGTCCGCATTACAGAACTCATTGCAGTCCTGCCCAATTTTCGTATCTGCTCTTTACCAAAATCAGAAAAGTTCTCCATTCTCTTCTAAAGAGATTTAAATTTATCTTCTGCAAAAGCAAAGCTTGAGGAGAGTCCGTTTCATGGTCCTGCATTAATTTTAAAATCAAGCTCAATTGTTTTCTCTGTTATATCCCCCTCCTTTGCTATAATTATTATGGGTGATGAATTATGAAAAATCGTTTTAGGTTAATATTTGACCCTACGTATTTTTCGTTAGGGATATTATATTGTGTATTTCTTCTCTGCGTTGGTGTGGCGGGTGCCCTTTTTGGCATGGTCATAAATATTATTTTTTATTTTTTTGGCCTTACCCAGGATATTATTACCTACATACTATTTTGGGGCTGTGGGCTTGCTTTTATACTGTTTACCATCCGCTGGACAAAACCAATTAGAAAAAAGATAATTGGTTTTATTGAACAATATCCTCGATAATTTCTGCATAATCTAACATTTCAGAAATAGAAAGTGACAGATAAAAAATCAACTGGTGTAAATGTGGCCATTGCCATCTTTATTGCCAGTTTTTTATGGGTTATAGGATAATTTGTGTGTTTTGGGATGCCAATAGAGCTTGTATTTATCGAACTCCATTGGCATTTATTTTTTCTGAGATGTTCTCAAGTGCCTGTTTGTAGTGTTCTTTGATTATTTACTGCTCATCTTCGAACGGAGCATCCTTATAAATAGCCCAGGAATACATAGCAATTTCTGCCGGATTTTTGGCACACCCCTGCTTAATCGCATTAATCATTTCCTGTCGGTCTTTATCATCTTTTAGACACCCCTGTACTCCGCGGATAAATTCCCCATCATCCCAGATGCATTTGAGTATGAACTCTAATTTATCAATTAATGTCATGACGTTTGTATCCTCACATTCTCCCCACTATAGTTAAGTATAAAATATGCATGCTCTGTACAGAAAACGGGAAAGCAGCTCTTCCAGACTGCTTTTCTATCCTCCCGGATAATAAGCCTTCTCTTTAAACACATACCTTTGAAACATAAAGAAGCAAGCTGTAAATACTGCTGCATGGCTATTCACCACGGCGTTCTTCTTTGTATGCCTTATAGAGTCCCAAGCGAGGTTTCATACATTTTCCTGGCTTAGATAAGCATTAAATAATGATGTCGGTGATTATTTTAGTCCTTTGTGATATTTTTGTACTGTTTAATATTGTCCTTTTGTTCTTTTGCCCAAGGGTACCCTCTTCTCTCGGTCTTCCATGCGTTGCGTGCTTGATTTAATGAGACGTTGTTTGGCCCTCCTGCGAAATCTGGTTCCATAAACTGAACCATGTTTTCTTCCCATCCACACACTGGGCATATGTCAAAATAACAGCCATCAAAAACATATTCCCCGCAAACTGGACATTTATGTTTAGAATGCACTAAATCATATCTTTCCTACCCTGTCATCATTTACACCTCCCGCCATATTTTAAATCTTTTTTATTACCAGACCTAATATTCATAAGGTTGTTGCATTTGCATCATTTATTCTATCCTTCGTCCTTCCTTGTACGCCTTATGGGCTTCGTTGAGGGACATCTTATTTTCCATGTCCTTTAAGTCCGGATGTTCTCTCTGTGCAGGATCATCACACCATCCACAACACTTACAGGTACAAAAAATCCCAGGTCTATCTTTGAAACATACCGGGCATTTTTCCTCCAACATAGTAAAACACTCCTTTTTACTTTAAATGGTAATATGCAACAACTTCATCAGGGATATAATATCTCGTTTTATTTTCGGTAAGAATGAAATAAGTATATATATTTTCCCCTTGGTATTATCAACAGCTTCCTATCTTATTATACCTCTTCTTCCAGCTTGTACTTTTTACTCAGGCCATCAAAGGCCTTACGAATGCTCGGATAGATGGTAAATTCGCTATATGTACCAAATCCGGCCGTCTTTTTCTTAATCTCTGGCGCCTTTCCAATGGATTTAAGATACAGATACTTCGCCCCATCGGATTCCAGGAAGCTTTCTACCCGTTTTTCTCCTTCAGCAGCCGATGCATTTTCAATCCGGGATGGTGTATACAGGTCTCCATAATCCATAACAGAGCGCGGAATTTTCTTATGCAGAGGCAGAATGGTATTTTGGATATACTCCGTCAGCTTCTTTTTCTTTGGAGCCCTGACCATACCTGGAAATACCCCGGTCCATGCATCCCGGGTATATACCGGTGTTTCCTTCGGATTCACCACATCCTGTGGCATAAGCAGGGTAATATTGCCAAAGTTGCTGAAGTCCGTTTCTTTGTTATATCAATAGAAGGAATCGCCAGACCGCTCAGCTTGATTGCCTTATCCAGATTATCCTGACTGATATTGTGATAGGCGATTAAATCCTTCTGTCCGGTGTAGTCTTTGTTCTTTTGGTGATATTGTTCTTCCTTGACGCCCCTTAATATTTCCTGTATTCTGTCAATAGAAATAGAACTATTATCATTGCCATGCGACGCTGCCGATTCGTCGGTAAGCCGCATGGGATGTAATAGTTCTATTTTATTTTTATATGTACTCTTTTCTTTTACTGCTGTTTCAAGTCGAATGGCACCAGTGTTAGCAAATAAAAGTACAATGTAATACTTACCTCTTTCACCTTTTATGAAACCATATACACTAATCCCTCCAAACTGTCCTTGTTTTCTTTTTTGTATCGCTCGGAAATTGTTGGATTATATACAAAATCCATATATTTTTCCTTATCTATGAGATTTTCTTCTAAGAATGGTAGTTTCTATCATTATTGGCATAGAAATTGATTCCCTGAGACAATGTTCCGTCTTTGTTTATGAATGGTTGACGATTAGAATCCTTGACGTTTTTAAGCATTTCTGCTTTTCTAGTTTGAAAGGGTTCATCATTCGCTCCTAAGCGGCCTTGCGTCGCTTTTAGGAATGATGAACTCTTTTTTTCTATGATTAAATCATACAATTTAATTTCAATTGGGTTATATCCCCTGGGAATCATTAAAATCTTCTCCCACAATGTGTGCAACATATAATTTACCTGGAATTGTAACCGGCAGATAAAAATAGTGATATTTGGCCGCTTCAGTTGTTTTTTCGCCTTCCGGTTTGATTCACTTCAATGAATAAAGAATTCCTGATTAATAGTTGACATTTTTCCGAATTTCCCTTAATATACAGTTAACAGGGGTCTCCTTAGAGAACCGCTCGATTTCAGGTATGTTTTATCTGGTCGGGCGGTTTTTATTACTGTATGTGAAAAGGCCAACACGTTTTCTGACATCCGGTGAAAATGTATTTTCCCAACCTCCGAAAATGTGCGGGCCTTTTATTATCAATGCCACATAATATTTACTTTTCCTGACGATATTTCCGTATCCTCTTTTTGTATTTCAATATGTGTAGTTGCTCTCCCTATACGCCTTTTTGCCTCATTAAGAGGCATTTTGTTCTCTATATCCAGCAAATTCTAATCCTTCCGCTGAAGCGGGTCATTCCATCATCCGCCATTTGAACAGAATCTGAAGTCTCCACTTACTTCGTTTCCACATACAGGACATATTATTGTTTCATCATAACTCATATTATCCCCTCTTTCTTCAATTTTATCACTATAATTGCATTAAAATTGGTGGTTTTATGTATATAATAATGTATATTCTCCATGATTATCGGCTTATATGTGCCAAAATCTATCTTTGGGGATATATGCATGTATACATACTCCTGCTAATTTCTCTGATAAGGCAACATGCCCCAGACAGATTCATTTGACTGGAACAAACGTTTTATATAGAATTAGAATTAAATACAGCGTTAAAAGCAGTCTTACCTTGCTAAGGAGGTTTAAGTTGTCGGAATCTAACCATAACCATTTTTATATACGGGATTTCATTAAACATAGAAATCTGGACGGATTATCCGATAAGAGTCTGAAGACTCTGGCGGATTCTAAGGCTGAAAGTACCATTGATTCCTATGAATCAGACTGGAATGATTTCTGTGATTGGTGTCACTATCACAAACAGAGCGCATTTCCCGCATCGGCAGAGACGGTAGTCAACTATATTAATGATCTGGCTGACTATGCTAAAGCATCCACTATACGCAGAAGAGTAAGTGCCATTTCTGAAAATTATAATGCAGCCGGACCAGATTATAAAAACCCATGCCGGGAATGGATCGTAAAGGAAGCCCTGGTGGGGTTAAGCCGCAAAAAGGGTATTGCACAAAAAGGCAAAACCCCTATATATTGGGAAGATATGGAAAAAATGGTGGAATCCATGGACCTGAAAAATTTAACTGAAGTCCGGGATAAGGCGATTCTTCTCATGGGGTTTATGGGGGCATTTCGCAGAAGTGAACTGGTCGGCCTGGATGTTGAAGATCTTTCCTTTTTCCCCCAGGGGATGATTGTATCCATCCGTCAATCTAAGACTGACCAGATGGGCCAGGGACAGCAGCTGGGTATCCCCTATCTGGAAGATAAACATATGTGTGCCGTCCTGGCTGTAAAAGAATGGATTTCCAAAGCCGGACTTTCCACAGGACCACTTTTCCGCAGAATACTGAAATCCGGAGTTCCTGCAACGAACAGATTGAGCGACAAGACAGTTAATCTGATTGTAAAGAAATATGCCCGGCGTATTGGTCTGCGAGAAGACCTCTATGGTGCGCATAGCCTTCGTCATGGGTTTGCCACCTATGCGGCCTTACACGGTGTGGAAGAACGAATTATTATGAAACAAACCCGTCACCGCTCTGTGGAAATGGTACGCCACTATATAAATGAAGCCAATCTGTTCATTAACAATCCAATTTCCATGATATTTAATAAAAAGGCCAGATAATAAAACCCCTCTGAAGATATGAACAGACCATATCTTCAGAGGGGTTTACCCTATCTGCTTTACTTCCGGGGAATCAGAATTGATTGCCCCGGAGTGATAGTTCCGGGATTAGATATGTGATTTATTTCCTGCAGTTCAAAAACATAAGCACGAATATCCGTTTCTTCCGATACGTTTCTGGATGCAATGGACCAGAGGGTATCTCCTGGCTGCACATTAACAGACTGGTACCTCTCAGTGTTCAGTAAACCGTCTGCATTCACAGCAAAACCGGCAAAAGCGAGTAATATAGTAAATAAACAAAGCATCTTAACTTTGGAATATAAGCGTCCCATAATGTTCCCTCTTTTCGTTCGAGCACCGAACAACAATTCTCAGAACAAGCGTTCTTTTGACGTCTTTATTGTATCAAAGAACGATTGTTCGGTCAAGGCAAAAGGCGAACAAATTTTCCTGAACATATTTTTCGTGAACGATTGTTTGCACTTTCAAATTCCATCTTTTATAATGAAATAAGAATAACTACGGAATAATGTCGATAAAATGCCTTTTTTCACAGGGTATACCCTTCAATGTCCACTGAAAGGAAGATTAACGTGTCAAACAATAAATCAGGAAGCAAGCGTTCACTTACAACAAGAGAACAGGCTATATTAGATTGCATTAAAAATAAAATCAGAGAAAATGGATTCCCTCCAACCGTTCGTGAAATATGCAACGAAGTCGGTCTTCGTTCTACCTCCACGGTACATGGCTACCTGGCCAGACTGGAAGAGCTTGGAGTAATAAAGCGTGATCCATCCAGTTCCCGTGCCATTGAGGTAACGGAGGATATGTCCTGGAGGAAAAAGAAAATCGTACCTACCCCTATTGTGGGATCGGTACGCGCAGGAGAACCTGTCCTGGCAGATGAACGTATAGAAACAGTTCTCCCCCTCCCGGCGGAACTGATTGGCAATCAGGTGTCATTCATTCTCACCGTGAGAGGCGACAGCATGATTGATGCGGGAATTCACGAAGGGGATCTTCTCATTGTGGCTCAGCAGAATACCGCAATAAATGGCGACATTGTAGTCGCACTGGTAGATGGAGAAGATGCCACAGTAAAACGTTTCTATAAGGAAGCGGATCATGTACGTCTCCAGCCTGAAAATGATGCCTATGAACCTATTCTCACCAAGAATGTTCAGATTCTCGGCAAGGTCGTTGGTCTGTACCGCCACTACAATTAAAATCTGGCATTTTCACTGACATCCTGTATACAACTTCATGCAGGGACCCATATAAAAAGGCAATACCTGTTGATAATCCATTATTGGATATATCAGCGGGTATTGCCTTTTGTCTTTTCTTACTAAGGATGTACAGGAATCTATCCTTTGTAAGCCTTATGCGTCCTGGAGTCCGTAATTAACCAGGAGACTGCGTACAAAGGCGGTTTCTTCTTCATTAGCATCTACCATAGGCAGACGGAAAGCTCCGCCCGGAAGTCCGAGAAGGTTCATTGCAGTCTTAACCGGAATCGGGCTAGTGATAAAGAACAGTCCGGTCATTATCGGGAACATCTTAATATGAAGCTGCTGTGCCTTTTTTACATCGCCATGCTGATAAGCATCAATCATAGCCAGCATATCATCACCTACTACATGGCTGGCCACACTGATTACTCCATCACCGCCTACTGACATAATCGGAAGGGTAATGGAATCATCGCCGCTGTAAATCAGGAAATCATCCGGAAGGATTCTGCGTTCTTCAGATACCTGTTCCAGATTGCCAGTTGCGTCCTTAACACCAATTACATTTGGACATTCATCGACTACTCTCTTAAGTGTAGCCGGCTTAATGTCGGAACGAGTACGTCCCGGGACATTATAGACCATAATCGGTACATCCGGCAATGCATGCGCAATAGTTGTGAAATGTCTATACAACCCTTCCTGGGTAGGCTTTACATAAAACGGACAAATAACGAGTACTGCATCTACGCCGGTTTCGGCCACCTGCTTGGTGAATTCAATGGTTGCCAATGTATCAATACCGCCGGTATTCGCAATAATCGGTACCTGCGGCCCCAGTTCACGTACCATAAGCTGATACAGGCGAAGCTTTTCCTCATTGGTCATAGTCGCGCCTTCACCAGTGGTTGCGCCTACGAGCAGACCTTCTGAACCATGTTCTACCAGATGTCTGCCAAGAGCTACGGCACCATCATAATTTACTGTTCCATCTTCATTAAATGGAGTAATCATTGCCGTAATGACACGGCCAAGGCTTCTCTTTAAAACGCTCATAATCCTATCTCCTTTTTATAAATCAGAACATTGCATTAGAAATCATATATTCTGCTATCTGCAGTGCATTCAGTGCCGCCCCTTTGCGTATCTGATCCCCGGATACCCAGAGATTAATACCATTTTCCACAGTAAGGTCACGGCGGATACGGCCTACGGCCACATCATTCTTATTGGATGTATCCAATGGCATCGGATATTCCATTTCCGCCGGATTATCTACAAGACAGGTTCCCGGGAACGCGTCCACAGCCTTTTTAACGGACTCTACCGAAACGACTTCTTCTGTTTCGATGTAAATGGATTCCGCGTGACTTCTTAATACCGGTACACGAACAGTTGTTGGCGTAATGGCAATGGAATCATCGTGGAAAATCTTATGGGTTTCATTGACCATCTTCATTTCTTCTTTTGTATAGTCATTATCGCGGAACACATCAATCTGCGGAATCAAATTAAAGGCAATCGGATAATGCTTAGGAAGAGATGCGCTGGGAAGAATCTTCGGGGTATATTCCTTCCCCTGGCTATAGGCTTCACATTCATTCAGCAGTTCATCAATGCCATCCTTACCCGCCCCGGATACGGCCTGATAGGTAGAAACGATAATCCGCTTAATTCGGGAAATATCGTAAATCGGTTTCAGAGCCATAAGCATAATGATAGTAGAGCAGTTTGGGTTGGCTATAATCCCGTGATGCCATGCTATGTCTTCCGGATTGATTTCCGGTACTACCAGAGGAACCAGCGGATCCATACGGAATGAGCTGGAATTATCGATGACTACAGCCCCGCGTTTTACTGCTTCAGGAGCCAGCACCTTGCTTATGCTTCCGCCGGCAAACAAAGCAATATCTATCCCTCCAAAAGATTCCGGTCGTGCTTCTTCTACGGTATATTCCTTCCCGCATACCATGAGCTTCTTACCTGCTGAACGGGCAGAGGCCAGAAGCTTCAGCTGATGAAACGGGAAATTTCTTTCTTCAATCAGACGAATAAATTCCTGTCCTACAGCACCGGTTGCGCCGAGGATTGCGATATTCGGATTTCTGGAAGTTGTCATAACATTTCCTCACTCTAAATAATTTTCCAGACCATAGGTAAGTCCTGGATGGTCAGATACTTTACGGACAGCTAAGATGACACCAGGCATAAAGGACTGTCTGTTCAAAGAATCATGACGGAGAGTAAGAGTTTCACCATATCCGCCAAAGAGCACTTCCTGATGCGCCACATAGCCTGGCAGTCTTACACTGTGAATGGTGACGCCCTCGTATTTTCCGCCTCTTACACCGGGAAGGCTTTCTCTGGTCATATCTTCTGCAGGAGCCGTCTGGCGGGCTCTGGCAATCTTTTCTGCTGTCAGTTTAGCGGTTCCAGATGGAGCATCATACTTATGATTGTGATGCAGTTCAATAATTTCTACATCCGGCATATATCTTGCGATTTCTTCGGAAACCTTCATGAGCAGAACTGCCCCCATGCAGAAGTTAGGAGCAATCAGGATATGACTTCCTGTCTTAGCCGCCATTTCGGACAGTTCCTCTCTCTGTTCTGCCGTAAGGCCTGTGGTGCCGATAACCATATGTACACCTTTGGAAACGACTTTTCTGGCATTTTCAAAAATAACTGATGGGTTGGTGAAATCAACGACCACATCGACCTTGGCATTTGCCAGTCCGGTTTCCAGATTCGGAGCTATGGTTATCCCCAGGTTGCCAAGACCGGTAACCTGGCCTGCATCTTCTCCTGCATGTCCAGGATCTACTGCGGCAACAACGGTCATATCTTTTTCGGCATGTACCGCGCGAACTACTTCACTGCCCATACGACCGCCTGCACCATTGACTAAAACATTAATCATGATATTCCTCCTTGTGTTTTATATTTAGTTTTTTCTATTATACAACATCAGTTCAGGTGTTGCTTAACAGTTTTTCTAATTCCGCTGCTGAATTCAGCGCTGCTTTGGAAGTACTGTCCCCTGAAATGATATGTGCCACATCTGCCAGATGTTCCTCATGATTTCTCCGGGTGGCCCTGGTAATCGTTCTTCCATTAAGAACCTCTTTCTGAATGTGATAATACTGTGTACCTATGCTGGCTGTCTGTGGCAGATGAGTAATACAAAGGACCTGCACAGATTCTCCCAGTTTCTTAATCTGTCTGGCTACCTGAAGCGCAGCCTGTCCGGAGATTCCCGTGTCTATTTCATCAAAGACCAGAGTTCGGGAACGGAAAAGCGGAGCTGTAATAACTTCAATGGCCAGGGCTATTCTTGAAATTTCCCCACCGGACGCGGTTTTTCGAAGAGGGAGAAGTTCTTCGCCCACATTAGCTGAAAAGTAGAATTCCATTTCTCTGGCACCGGAAGCAACAGGAACATCGGAGGGCACCAGATGAAGTTCCAGAGAGGCTCCGGGCATTCCCATGATATGCAGTGCGTCCATCAGTCGCTCACATAACTTTCTGCCAGCCTTTACTCTCTGCTGGTAAAGCCTGTTCATAGCCTCCATCACTTCATGAGTCTGCTGTTTGAACTTTTCCTGAAGCTTATCATTTTCATACACTACAGTATGCAGTTTTTCGTATTCCGTTTCCGCTGATTTCAGATAGGAAAGAACGTCATCCAACGTTGGTCCGTATTTTCGTTTCAGATCATTCAGCAGCTCATCTCTGGACTGCAGATTGTTGAGTTCTTCTTCCGAATATTCCTGTGAATCCTGATAAGACTGCAGATTAGAAGCTGCCTCCTGCAGCGTGTAGTACGCATTCTGCATAGACTCCATTACCGGCTGCAGGTTTTCATCATACCCGGAAACCGATTCTAATTGTTCTACCGCCTCAGCCAGTCTATCATTGACTCCTTCTTCTTCTGTAAGAAGATTAACGGTCTTTCCCAGCTTTTCATGAATCTTTTCCTGGTTTTCCAGTCGTTCCAGATTACGGCTTATTTCGTCATCTTCACCTGCATGAACAGCCGCATCCGAAATCTGCTGAATTTCCCACTGAAGAATATCCAGTCTTCGTTCATGCTCCTGTTTCTTCTCCTGGAATTCCTCCAGCTGTTTTTTTACAGCCGCCCAGGAAGCATAAGCCTGATGGTAAGACTCCCAGAGCTGGCGGCCCTGGTCCGACGTACTGTCAATCATTCCCCGGCACGAATCAGAAGAAAGCAATCCCAGGTTATCATTCTGTTCATGCAGAATAACCAGCTGCTCTCCTAACGTCTGAATCTGTTTTAAAGTACAGAAGGACCCGTTAATCGTACAGGTGCCCCTTCCTTTCCGTGTCATTTTACGGGAAATAACCAGCTGCTCATCATCCGCATCAATTCCCATGGATTCCACCAGGGAACGTATATGGGAATCCATGCTGAATATACCTTCTACACGAAAGCTGTCCGCACCGTTTCGAATCATATGGATGGAGGCACGACGTCCTAAAAGGACCGCCAGCGCGTCAAACACAATGGATTTCCCTGCCCCGGTTTCCCCGGTAAACACAGTAACGCCCTTTGTAAAATCGATGACCGAATCATCAATTATTGCGAAATTAACTATATTGAGACTCTGGAGCATTTCCCCTCCCCAAATGATAAAACAACCAGTACGGCATCCTTCAGAATAAACAGCCTTTTCCTCTGAAAAACAGCCACCTGGCCGTTCACTTCCAGGTGGCTGTTTCGATGGATTCCTGAAAAATCAGATATATCCTGGCAATATGACCTTGTTATATATTAAAATTAAAAGCTTTCATTCAGGAATTTTACAAAATCATCGTAATCGGACGCATGACGAAGAATAATGAGTATGGTATCATCTCCGGCAATGGTTCCCATTTTATTTTTAAATTCCGTATGGTCAAGCAGAGAAGCAACGGAATTTGCCGTTCCCGGCAGAGTCTGAATTACAACCAGATTCCCGGTATGATCTATATGGGTAACCGATTCCTGAAACATGATGGACGCATGACTTCTTGGAATGGATTTGATTTTTTCCGCATTGGCAGCATAGCGATATTTGCCATCTTTATAAGGAATCTTGACCAGCCGGAGTTCCTTAATATCCCTTGAAACAGTAGCCTGCGTTACATTGATGCCCTCTTTTCTCAAGGCTTCCGCCAGTTCTTCCTGGGTTTCAATGACCTGATTCTGAATGATTTCCTTAATTTTCATTATTCTAGAACGTTTCATGCTGCCCTCCAAAAACTACTTACTCATTCTTTGCATACTGTGCAAATTTCCTGGTTAACATCCTGTAAAAATCCTGATCCCTGAAACGGATAAATCTGATTTTCTGCTTACGTCCTCTGACTATCAGTTTGTCTTCCGGCGTCATGGAATAAGAATATGTTCCATCCAAAGAGATGTGTACCATTTTCTCACGTTCCGGAATGGTTATCTGTACACTTCCTCCTTCCGGAATCAAAAGAGGTGACCGAAGTCCGGTATGGGTACATACCGGAACAACCAGAATTTCCCTTGAATCCGCCGGAAGGACCGGACCTCCACAGGATAGTGAATAACTGGTCGAACCGGTTGCCGACGATACGATGACTCCATCTGCTGCGTACGTCTGTATAAACAGGTCGTTGATTGATAAGTTGAGCCGGACCATTTTACCTATTTCATTATGTCCCACTACAATATCATTTAACGCCAGCGGAAGGGACTGACAGGTCCCATCGGTATGGACAAGATCGGCATCCAGAAAGATTCTATCCTCAATCAGATAATTTCCGGTATACAGGTCATGAATCCTCTGTTCTAGTTCATCCTGAGAAATAAGATTAAGAAATCCGAAATCCCCCATATGGATTCCCACCTGAAGGACCTCATATTCTGCCATGGTACAGGCCAGTGACAGGTATGTCCCATCACCCCCGATAGAGATGACACATGACGCATTGTTTCCAATCCAATTCAGTGAACGATACTGTTCCGGTTTCAGAAAAAGTCCATGCTTTTCAGCACTTTCCCGGTAATAATCCGGGAAAACGCAGGTAATATGCATAGACGCAAAGATGTCTTCTAATCTTTTAAATAAAGTGTAAAATTCTTTTTTTTCCAGATTTGGAAAAACAGCAAAAATCATATGCTCACCCTTTCAGGTTGGTATGTGCCAATGTGACCAGATCATGTATCTGTTCAGCCGTATACGGAACCTGTTCTTCCCCTTCCACTGCACGCTGAATATACGCAAGGAACTCAATGTTGCCCTGTCCCCCTTTAATAGGTGAATAGGTTAATCCTTTAATGGAAAAACCTTCCCTGGCAAATTCATGTATTACCTTGCTAATGACGTCTTCATGAACCAGGGGATCTCGGACAATGCCTCCTTTGCCGACTTTTTCTTTCCCGGCTTCAAACTGAGGCTTTATGAGAATAACCAGACTTCCATCATCCTTTAATACAGATTTAACCGCCGGAATGATTTTTAATACAGAAATGAAAGAGATATCTGTGGCAATAAAATCCACCTTTTCTTTGAGAACATCCAAAGTAACGCCTTTGATGTTCATCTTCTCCATATTAACAACTTTTGCATTATTTCTCAATCTCCAATCCAGCTGATTGTACCCTACATCAATGGCAAATACCTTTTTGGCTCCATGTTTTAACGCACAATCAGTGAATCCTCCGGTAGATGCTCCGAAGTCGGCCATAACCTTATCATGCAGGTCAATTCCAAATGTTTTAATGGCCTTTTCCAGCTTAAAACCTCCACGGCCAACATAGGGCATGACCTTCCCTTTTAAGCGGATTTCCGCTTTTACCGGCACTTTTGTCCCTGCCTTATCAACCGGTACATTATCTACCAGAACGATGCCTGCCATGATGTGCCGTTTGGCATTTTCCCTGCTGTCAAAAAAACCTCTTTCCACCAGTAAGACGTCAAGACGTTCCTTTTTCTTCGGCCTGGTATGTTCTTTCTTTTTTTCATCCGTATTCTTTGCTGTATTTGCTGTAAATGAATAAATATCCAACATTGCTGTACCTTTATTTCTTTCTGTTTAATATATATGGAATCAGTCCCTGTAAGGCCCATGCCTTTTCACCAAATATATTAAGCGCTTCTACGGCCGCGGAAGCTTCCTCTTCCGCCATCTGCCTTGCGCCATCAATGCCCAGCTCAGAGACATATGTGGATTTATCAAGTTTTTCGTCCTGTCCTGCCTTCTTGCCCATGGTTTCCAGTGAACTGGTGGCATCCAGCAGGTCATCTGTAATCTGGAACAGCAGCCCCAGGTAAACGCTGAAGCTGTGCAGGGCATCATATTCTGTCTTTTCGCAATCTGCCAGAACAGATGCCATATCCACAGGGGAAATGAGCATACATCCGGTTTTGCAGGAATCCATGAATTTAAGTTCTTTCACAGTCTGTTTTCTGTTTTCAGACTCTATGTCCTGCGCCTGACCTCCCACCATACCGGAGGGGCCTGCGGCCTTCGCGAGAATATAGACCAGCCGGCTCTGCTTAACCGGGGAGACCTGAGAACCGCAAGTGAGAAGTTCAAATGCGTACGTTAACAGGCCATCTCCGGCCAGAGTCGCCATGGCCGGTCCAAATACCTTATGATTGGTTAAACGGCCGCGACGATAATCATCATTATCCATACAGGGAAGATCATCATGAATGAGCGAATAAGTATGTATACACTCAATGGCGCAGGCAATATCCAGATAGCGGGAAGAGTTGACCCCCAGCATATCCAGAACCAGGAGAAACAGAGTCGGACGAATCCGCTTGCCTCCAGCAAGGAGACTGTAGTTCATTGCCTGATACAGCGTATGATGGCTCGGGGAATCTGAAACAAGAAGAGCGGACAAATGTTCGTTAATTATTTTCTGTTTTTCCTTCAATACATTCTGTACATTCATTTTGTTTTTCTTCCTTTCCCGTATCAGCCAGTCTGGAAACTTCTTCGGTCAGAATGGTAATATCATTTTCTGCTTTCTGAAGCAGATGGTAACAGTTTTTTGCCGCTTCCGTTCCCTGACGGAAGTGCGCAATTAATTCATCCAGCGGGAGATTTCCTTCTTCCATAAGGGAAACCTCGGCTTCCAGCTGTTTCAGTTCTTCTTCAAATGTTCTTGTCTTTCCCATGATTATCCTCGTGTGACATATGATTAATCAACGCTATATTACCATGCAGAAGTTTTTCTGAAATAGCAATCTTTCTTGCGTCAATAGCCTTATGCAGCGATACATATAACTGCATATACCGATGCTGAACATACCGTCCCTGTTCAGTAAGACGGACCTGTATCTCCGGAGAGGTAAGCCTTTGTTCCGCCGCATTAAGGGAAATGGCTGCTTTTTCCAGGGAACCGGCAGCGGCATCCGCCATACGATGCATAAGACGGACAATTTCCTCTTGCACACTCTGTTTTTCCGGTATGCATAATTCAGCCGCCTGTGTCGGAGTGGAAGCCCGTACATCCGCTGTCAGATCAGCCAGTGTGACATCTGTTTCATGTCCTACCGCAGATACTACGGGAATAGAAGATTCATGTATGGCTTCCAACAGTTCCGCATCATTGAAAGGCTGCAGGTCTTCCTCCGCCCCACCGCCGCGGGCAAGGATTAGAATATCCGGAGGGCTGGACATAGTCTGCGCTTCCCGGATACGGCTGGCCATATCCTGTGATGCCTCTTCTCCCTGTACACGACAGCCCAGTACAGTGTATCTTATGGAATCATTTCGCATTCTGCCGGTCTTTATGATATCATGCCAGACTGCGCCGGTGGAGGAAGAAATGATTCCGATTTGTTCCGGAAACGAAGGTAATAACTTTTTGTGTAATGGGGAAAAGTACCCCTTCTTTTCCAGCTGTTCATAGAGAATCCTTGCCTTTTCAGTCAGTTCACTTGTACGGATTCCGGTAATCCTGTCCACATACAGAGAGGCATATCCTCTTCTGGCACTGTAGATAAAAGTCCCTGAGCAGGTGGCTTCACAGCCATTATATAACCTGCGTGTCAAAAATGTACGCCTTTCAGGTGATATGATGCAGAAAATCCGTCCCTTACTGTCCATAAGAGAAAAATAAACGCGTCCTGAACTGTGTATTCTCAGATTGCTTACCGTACCTGAGACAGCCAGGTTGTGAAGGGTATAATCCTTATTAAACAGATGGGATATCCATTCATTGCACTCACTGACCGTTACCTTTTTCATGGCTGTACCTCATGAATGCTCCAAAAGCATTTCCTGATGCGTTATCTGAACTGTAGACCGGATCTGCGAAGAGCACAGTAAGCCCTTTCTTCCTGCCAATCTCCATTACTATATGGCGGAGATAAGTATTTGACATAACACCGCCTACCGCAATCATGGTCCGTCCTGATTCAAAAGGATACGAAAGGAGCTCCTTTTTCAGTGCCCTGCCTATAGCCTGAAGGACTCCGGCCGCCACATTTTCAGAAGATTGATTGCCCTCACGGATACATTTCTGCACAGTGGTCTCTACACCGGAGAAGCTGAAGGCATTCTTAACCCGGGCTACCGGGAACTGACAGGGATTATCGGCTCCCTTCGCCAGCACTTCAACATGTTTTCCTGCTGGGAAAGGAAGTCCAAGGGCTACCCCCACCCGGTCAATCAGCTGCCCTGCTGTTATATCCATAGAGGTCATAACATTTTTAAAATGCATGCCTTCTGCTTCCCAGGTCACAGACAGCACATCCTGAGTACCACCAGAGAGATGCATCATATAAAATGGTGTATTCCAGATTTCCGGCCGGTTCCGCATGGCCGCCATCGCATGATTTTCCTGATGACTGAACAGATAAAGCGGAACATGCAGGGTCTGAGAAAGCATTTCCCCTGCGCCTTTTCCAACAAGAAAGGCGGGCATATAGGAATCCGCCCGCCTTCTTGGAAATGCGGACACTCCTATCCCGCTGATGGAGTGAATCTCATTTCCAATCTTATGAAATAATTCTGGAAGATTACGTACATGCTGATACACCATTTCAGATTGAGAAAGGCCCCGATGGCCCTGCTTAACCTTAAGAACTGTTCGTTCTTCAGCTACCATTCCTTGCTGACTGTCATAAACAGCCACAGACGTTGTGTAGCAACTTGTATCGATACCAATAAATCTAGCCATTATTTTTCTTTAAAGATTTTGTCCAAAATGCCATTAATAAAACGATAGGAACGATCACCGCCATAGGTTTTAGCCAGTTTGACCGCTTCGTTAATTACTATTGCACAGTCCGGCTTCTCATCAGCCGCCGGGAACTTAAATTCCGCAATAGCCAGACGAAGAATATTCTTATCTACTTTATTTAACTGATCCAGCGACCAGTTCTTTTTCAGATGCGATGAAATCAAAGCATCAATTGCCTCACGATTGGCAATTACACTCTTTATGATTCCTTCTGCATAAGCAGAAGATTCTTCATCATCCGGTTTATAGCGGCTGGAAGCAAAGGCTTCTGCCCCTTCCGGATTGATTTCCTTTGCATACAGATACTTTAATACATAAGCTCTTGCATTGGTTCGTGTCATTACTACCATTTACCTCGTTACTATTCTGATATTCCGGTCACAATTACATTGACAAAACAGGGGACATCCCCCAGATGAATCCGAATCAGTTTCTTTATTTTATCCTGCAGTGCACAGGCGGACGCATACACAGCGACGTTGTCAGTAAGGACAACTGATATGTCGGCTACCACTCCATTATCATCGGTATGAAAGGATACTCCCTGATGCACACTCTTACCAAATGCATGGGTAATTTCGGAAACAAAACGCTGAATTCCCTTCCCTGTCAATGCATGAACCAATGGATCGGATAACAGCATGGTTTCAATTTCATTCACAAGTTTTTCCTGCACATGTTCCAAATCACTATTTTTGACAATTTTATCGGCCAACGTTATCGCCTGCCTTTTCGTTATCAAATATAATGCCCTGTACGTAAATGTTTACGGTTTCAACAGGTACATTCGTCTCTTTGTGAACTTCTTCCTTTACCTTATGCTGCACAGTAAGTGCCAGATCAGGAATTCTGACTCCATGTTTAACAAGGATATAAAGATTGATGGAAGCCCCTGCTTCATTCACAGATACATGCACCCCGTTAGTGCATTCCATGCCAATGGCCTGGGAAATGGTATCTGATAAATCAGAATCCATCCCAATCACCCCTGGAACGGACAAAGCAATACGTCCCGCGATTTTAGCAATCACGTGCGCAGCTATCCTTACCGTGCCTGATGAATTGGTTATTTCAGCAACTTCCACCAGTCTCACCCCATTAAAAATCAGTAAAGCCGGTTATTACTTAGCTCTTTCGAGATATTCACCGGAACGAGTATCGATACGGAGGACATCCCCTTCGTTTACAAACAGCGGTACTCTTACAATGTAGCCGGTTTCAACCTTAGCTGGCTTAGATGCGCCGGTAGCTGTGTTTCCGCGGATACCAGGTTCAGTTTCAATAACTTCCAGTTCAACAGAGTTCGGGAGTTCTACACCGATTACAGAACCGTTGAAGAACAGCACGGATACTTCCATTTCAGCCTTCAGGAAGTTCAGCTTTTCACCCAGCTGTTCCTTGGTCAGCATGATCTGATCATAGGTTTCAACATCCATGAAGTAGTAGGAGCCATCAGATTCATACAGATACTGCATGGTCTTGCGTTCAACCTGTGCTGCCGGGAACTTAACACCTGCATTGAATGTACGTTCAATTACGGAGCCGGTCTGAAGATTTCTGAGCTTGCTTCTTACGAAAGCGGCACCCTTACCTGGTTTTACATGCTGGAATTCAATAACCTGCCATACATTGCCATCAATTTCAATTGTTACACCTGGGCGAAAATCATTACTGGAAATCATTATACTTCATCCTCCTAAATCATACTTTTATAAAGTTCTTGGGAAATCCGGTTAAAATATCAATACCGTTTTCCTTTATGGCAACCGTATCTTCAATACGGACTCCACCTACATTGGGAATATATACCCCTGGTTCTACCGTTTCTGTCATACCGGGAACAAGGATTGTCTCATCCCGTGGTGACAAAACAGGGGTTTCATGTATCTCAAGTCCTACGCTATGTCCAAGGGAATGCGTGAAATACTGATCCAAATCACATGATTTCAGATATTCTCTGGCTTTAGCATCCACATCACAGGCCTTTAAGCCTGCGCGAAGCATGCGTTCAACGGTCAGATTGCACTCAAGCACGCTGTCATAGATATAACGCAGCCGGTCTGAAATGGTACCCACAGCTACGGTTCGGGTAATATCCGAATGGTAGCCCCTGTATATGGCGCCAAAATCAAAGGTAATCAGTTCTCCTTCCTGCACCACTTTATCTGTCGCGATACCATGGGGCATGGATGATCTGACTCCGGAAGCCACTATGGTCTCAAAAGACCTTCCTTCCGATCCGGCTTCCAGCATTGCGCATTCCAGAATCCTTCTTAACTCGTTTTCTGTCTTTCCCGCTTTAATATAAGGAAGTGTCTCCCGAAATCCTTCGTCGGATATACGGCAAGCTTCGGCTATATTCCGAAGTTCCTCTTCCGTCTTTATCCGACGCAGAACGTCTGGCGTAACAACTAGAAATTCCTTATCCGGCATAGCATCATCGAGCCTGAGATACAGGCCGTAGGTCATTCCCTTCTCTACACCAAGGCGTCTGACCTGATGCGCATCGGCCAGTTTCTTCACCACATCTGCCAGCTTGCCTTTATGATTAACAACCTGCATGCCCTGAACTTCGGCCTCAGCCTGCTCAGTATATCGGCTGTCTGTAATCAGATAGGAAACATCCTCTGTAAGGAGAAGATAACTGTCAGATCCGGTAAATCCGCTGATGTAACGGTAATTTTCGTCTTTACACACCAGAACAGCATCTACGTTATTCTGGTTAAGGAAATCCTTAATTTTTTCCTGTTTAATCAATATAAACACCACTTTTCATCTTTTATAATGATACAAGATAAGGTATGTTTTGTCCATGTCCACCTTATTTTGTTTACTAATAAATTTTATACAGGTGGCATTATTATCAAGAAAATCTTTCAGCCTGAATGAATTTACTCCTGAAAAAAGCTTCAACACAGTCACCGGATTACGGAATGACCGCGTTGAAGCTTTTTGATAGCTGTTTTGAGGAAATCTTCTGCCATGGCTGGAAACGTGCCATAAACGGATTTCCGGAATATCCTGTAAAGAATTAGTGGTTAACTCTTTCCTTCAGCTGCTTGCTTGGACGGAATGCTGGAGCCTTGGAAGCAGGAATCTGAATTGTTTCCTGGTTAGACGGATTGTGACCTGTTCTTGCTGCGCGCTGACGAACTTCAAATGTGCCAAATCCAATGAGAGCAACCTTGTCTCCCTGTTCGAGAGATTCGCTGATAACGTCGAGGACTGCCTTTACTGCCTTTTCAGCGTCCTTTTTGGTCATTTTAGCTTCTTCAGCAACTGCTGCAATCAATTCTGTCTTATTCATAGTAAAAAATTCCTCCTTTAAATAAAACGGGGTTCACACCCGTTTGGTGTTTCTTCCGACTCTGTGGCATTTTTCTTGCGGCAATGGACTGCCCACAAGTTTCGAATCTGACTGCCACTTAGCTTTGCTCCGCTATATTTCGCTTGGATTTCTGTTTCCCATGCAGTAAACATACGTATATACTCCATGCAATACTCGTGCAGGAGCAATTCGGGATCCTTACCAGCGTCCAGGACTGCGGCGGCAAAAACAAAAAGCAGTCTGCCTAATTCATTGTCCGTTCCGTCCTTGCACTTGTCCCCCACTTTTTTAAAGCAGGATGTAAGGGACCGCTGAATATCCACAGATATTTCATGGACATTCCGGGTGGTTCGAACTTCGGTAGAACTCACTTTCTTCTGAATTATACACGCTAAAAGCAGGCTTGGCAAGCATTTTGGTACACCATCCAGCAGATGTTTTCTGTTTTTTGCCTCATTTTTTCTATTTTCCCAGGAAAGTTTATCTTTTGCAGCCCCATCAGATACCTGTCCCACGTCATCCTTGAATATTCCAGGGTGCCGGCTCTTCATTTTCCGCACTACTCCCTGCACAACATCCTGCAAGGTAAACAGTCCTTCCCTTTCAGCCAGGGCAGAATGAAAGATGATCTGATACAGACAGTCTCCAAGCTCTTCTTGCAGATGTTCCGGATTTCCTTCATCAATCGCGTCAATCACTTCATACACTTCCTGAATGAAATACGTACGAAGTGATTTATGGGTCTGCGCTTTGTCCCAGGGACATCCTCCTTCTCCCAACAGTGTATTCATAACCTCTTCCAGTGGTTCAAGGGAATATCTTCCGGACGGTTTGTTTTTCATCTGATCCGGACGGATAACGAGCAGACGAGGCACAGATATCTCCTTACCCGCTGCTTCCAGGCGGACAGGCATCATACGTCCCTGAGAATCCATGATCTGTATCACACTGTCATTTTCATATGTTTTCTGCAATCTCTCTTTCCATAAGGACCATGTTCCTGAATCCAGTCCCGCTACAACCAGATCCGTATCTTCGCGAAATGGTTCAACCAGTGATGCCTTTCCCTCGGCAAATATAACGGTTCTGTTAAATGATATGAGATGATTCTGTATTAAAACCTGAATATCCGCTTCTGTCATATCCCGTCCTCCTCCCGGAACACATACAAATAGTGAGCAGGTATAAAAAAGCAATAATCTGCAATGAATACAAATTATTGCTCTTTTAATCAGAAACTAATCTTTTCAATAATGGCTGCCAGTTTTGATCCAATTTTCGGCATAGTTCTTACATCTTCCGGCTTGATGGCCTTAGTCAGCAGAATACCCAGAGCATAAACCACAACACCTATACAGATAGCAAGAAGTGCCGACAGCGTATTACTGTGAATAGCCCCGATAATGGCCCCAAAGCTGAAATATACCGCTACCCCCATAACCGCGGAGGCAATAGCTACCTTCAGAAGGTGACCATAATCCATGTTAAACCGCATGTACCGGTACAGGAACAGAAGGTTTAATGCAGCCGCTACAGCAAAGTCCGTATCCGTTGCAAACGCTGCCCCCAGCACACCAAATTGCGGCATAGCGGTAAGATTCCATGAAAAGGCAACCTTGACACATCCACTGACTATCAGATTGATAAATGGTACAGCCGTCTTTCCCAGCCCCTGCAGAATACCTGTGGTAACCTGCTGAATACCGAGGAAAAAAATACCAATACTCATAATGGCAATACACGGTCCGGCGTTCGGCGTAGCATAGAGCATAGTGGAAATTGGAGTAGCGATGACCCCAAGTCCGATAGCCGCTGGCAATGTAAAGACAGAAGCCAGGCGAAGTGCAGTTCTGGCGCGTCTTCTTATGGTATCAAAGTCTTTCTTGATGCTGGCTTCAGAAATTCCTGGCACCAGACTGGATGACATGGAAGACGTAACAATGGTCGGCATGTTAATCAGTGCCGTAGCCATACCGGTAAGGTATCCGAAAAGGGTTGTTGCCTGTTCTACATTGAAACCGGCCACTTCCAGTCTCTTCGGTACGATGAACAGATCGATATTGGAGACGATCGGAATCATGATATTAGCGCAGGATACAGGAATCGCCAGGATAAACAGGCGTTTCATGATATTCCATGTGCTGTCAGGAACAATGGACTTGTCCTGACTCATATACCACATCTTTCTGTGTTTTCTGTCATGCCAGTAGAACCAGCCCAGAGTAAGAATAGCCGCAGCTGCCCCTGGCGCAGCGCCAAATGTGGCACCAGCCGCGCCAAATTCAAGCCCTTTCGGTAACAGGATGATGGCCAGGCCAATCATCGTCACTACGCGGATAAACTGTTCAATGACTTCAGATACCGCAGTAGGTGTCATGTTCTGAAGTCCCTGGAAGTATCCGCGCATGGTCGCAGAAATGGTGGCGCAGAATACTGCCGGCGCCAGCGCGATAAGAGACCAGTAGGCTCTGGGATCACGGACAATGTGATGATCAATCAGCACACTGGATCCGAAATAGAGTCCCACACTGAAAAGCAATCCTGTCAGGGTCAGAACGGACAGGGCAATCTTCAGAATTCTCTGCCCTCCCAGAAAATCATGGATTGCATTGCGTTCTGAAACCATGATGGAGATGGCAACCGGTAAACCTGCCGTCGAAATAGAAAGACAGAGCAGATAAATCGGGTAAGCCATCTGATAGAGACCTATCCCTTCACCGCCCAGAAGGCGGGACAGGTAAATACGGCTGACTGCACCGATAAGCTTTACAATGATTCCTGATACCGCAAGAATCACCGCACCTTGTATAAACGAGTTTTTCTTCATTCTTCAAATCCATCCTATACTGCCCTGTATTCCGGCATAACCATCTGTCACACGGAACCGGCAGTTATTCTTGAATCTAATGAAAATCCGATGTAATCCTTTTCAGCATCCGGAAAAAGAGTTCATCGGTAACATTCCCCCATTGTGGGTCAACACGAAATAGTATAACACAATTTGCATATCTTGTGGGATACTTCACAGGCCCGTCAGTCCGTTGTTTAAGAATTCTTAATGTTTTTCCCCATATCCTGTTCAATCGCTGTAAACAGCTCACTGAACCAAACGAGGACATTTTTCCTGATCTTGCTCTTATCTATTTGTATACGCGACGGTGCCCCCGGGAGAATATGGATGGCTTCCAGATACTGTATCGGAAGTCTGGCGGGATTCCATCCTTTTATGAAATCCGTATCAGCCCAGGTAATGAGATAATGACCACCTTCATCCAGTATACTTCCGATTCCCAGATGTCTGGCTTTTGTCCGTACTCTGGCAGAGTTAAACAGTTTAATGACCGGAGCTGTCGGATTGCCAAAACGGTCGATAACCTCATCGAGCAGGTCTGAAACTTCCACCGCGGTAGAAGCCATGGAAAGGCGGCGATAAATTTCCATTTTTGCTTCTTCCTGAGGAATATATTTCGGATCCAGGTATGCATCCTGCCGGAAATCGACAACCGTAGCCGGGAGTTTCTTAGGCTTTGGTTTATTTTCCTTCTCCGCCTTAAGCGTGTTAATTGCATCTTCCAGCATAGTGCAGTATGTGCTGAACCCTATATTGGCTATATTTCCGTGTTGTGCAGACCCCAGGAGGTTACCTGCACCACGGATTTCCAGGTCGCGCATGGCGATCTTGAACCCGCTGCCCAGTTCAGTGAATTCCCGTATGGCATCCAGACGTTTTTCCGCCACTTCGCTGAGAACTTTTCCCTTTCGGTAGAAGAAATATGCCCGGGCAATCTTTTCACTTCGCCCGACACGTCCCCTCATCTGATAAATCTGAGACAATCCCAACCGGTCCGCATCATACACCAGCATGGTGTTGGCATTCGGCTGATCAATCCCATTCTCAATCAGCGTCGTGCAGAGAAGCACGTCAAATTTCCCTGCATAGAAGTCCACCATAATATTTTCCAGCTGCCGCCCATCCATACGACCATGCGCTATTACAATGGAGACGTCTTCAGTCAGAATCTGCCTGAGATGATGCTGCATGGCCTCAATGGTATCAATGCGGTTATAAATGAAATAGGTTTGTCCGTGACGTTCCTTTTCCCGGATAATGGCATCCCGTACCAGATTATCATCATATTCAGTAACATAGGTCTGAATAGCATGGCGGTTTGCCGGTGCCTGTGTCAATGTAGCCATATCCCGCACTCCGGTAAGGGACATATGCAGCGTTCTTGGAATTGGAGTCGCAGAAAGTGCGAGCACATCGATTCCTGTAGACCAGGATTTCCACTTTTCCTTCTGTACCACACCAAAGCGCTGTTCTTCGTCCACAACGAGAAGTCCCAGCTTATGGCAGTGAATCTTCTTGTTCAGAATGGCATGCGTTCCGATAATGACATCCAGCTCTCCCGCTGCCAGTTTCTGCAGAATCACTCTCTTTTCTTTGGCAGAAACAAACCGGTTAAGTACAGCTACCCGCACTCCAAATGGTTCCATCCGCTTAACAAAATTCTTGTAATGCTGCTGTGAAAGCACGGTGGTAGGAACCAGGACCATAGCCTGATATCCGCTCACTACACACTTAAACACCGCGCGCATGGCCACTTCGGTCTTTCCAAATCCCACATCGCCGCAGAGCAGCATATCCATTGGCTGTGGTTTTTCCATAGCTTCCTTTATCTTCTGTATAGCTGTCAGCTGATCCGGAGTCTCAATATATGGAAAGCTGTCTTCAAATTCTCTCTGCATGATGTTGTCTTTATCAAAGGCAATACCCGGAGTAATCTCTCTTTCTGCATAGACCTTAAGCAGCCGCTCCGCCAGCTCACGGATAGATTTGCCGGCTTTGGATTTAACCCTATCCCACTGGGCACCGCCCATCTTACTCAGAACCGGAGTGGTCCCTTCCGGACCGATATATTTTTCCAGTGTAGAAATCTGATTCATCGGCAGGTATAACTTATCCCCGCCAGCATACTGTATGGTCACATAATCTCTGTGAACCCCTTCCAGCTCAATGGTGCGGAGACCTATATAACGACCGATACCATGAGTATCCTGTACTACATAATCTCCTGGATTCAGATCGGAAAAATAGCGGATCTGTCTTTCCTTATTTCCGGCACGACTGAATCTTCTGATTTTCTGCCGTCCCAGAATATCCCCAGCAGCGATAAGGGCAATCTTCTGATCCGGGAGTTCAAAGCCCCCGGAAATGGCTCCTCTGGCCAGTGTGACCTTTCCAGCTTCCATTTCCATGGATACAGAAATCCCTGCATCGGATAATGCTCCTTCAATCTCCCGGTATTCTGTACTGTCAGGAATCACCACAGCAGCTTTCCATCCATGACTGAGCAGGTTCTGCAGTTCAGTGATAAACAAAGGGATCTGGCGCTGATAGTTAGTCATCGTCTGACCCGGCCATGTCCTGCTCTGATGACAGGTTATCCCTGGAAGGCTCCGGTTAATCAGAGAGAATATGAGCTGTCGTTTTCTGTTGCCCGATGCAATGAGTTCTTTCCAGGAAACGGCCCGTAACGCATTCTCCTTTTCTTCACGGAAATAGCTTTTCAGCTGTTCTTCTCCCCGATGCGGTTCATCCAGAATCAACAGTCCATCCTTCAGATAATCAGAGAGGATGGCTGTCTCTTTCCCTTCATGGCTTATTGGGAAGATGATGGCCTTATCAGCCATACGAATGGATCTCTGCGTATCTTCATTAAACCAGCGCATCCCATCAATTTCATCATCAAAGAACTCTATGCGCAGCGGATGTTCTTTATTTATCGGGAAAATATCGATAATATCCCCGCGAACGGAGAAATGTCCACATCTTTCGACCTGATCCACCCGTTCATAGCCCATGCCGGTAAGCCGGGCCAGGAAGTCTTCCCGTTCTATACAGTCTTCTTTTGTCAGCGTTATGCACTGAGCAAGGAGAGTCTTCTGGTCCGGAAGTTTCTGCGCTGCTTCCACGGAAGTGGCCAGGATGATTACCGGTTCTCCGGTGCTGACTGCAGAAAGTGCACGCATCCGGTCTCTTAATCGCTCTGTAGATGAAAAGTTTACAGAGGCATCAGCCTTTTCAATGACAGGAAATACAATACACTTTCTATCAGGCATGAAGAAGTGAAGGTCCATTTCCCAGTATCTCAGATCTCTGGCCGTGGGGGCCACAATGACTGTGGTCCCTTCCAGCTCTCCACAGGCCATAGCCACTGCCATGGCTTTCTGTGTTCCTGATGCACCTATGAGCTGTACCGTCTTATGATCACGGTAAAAGCCCCCATCTTCCATCTGTGGATTATCTATGCTGATTTCCCGGGTAAGGGACGGTCCCATCACATGTTCCGGAAGAAATTTATCCTCCGGCTTTATTCTTTGTTCTGCTGTGTCCTTCTTTTCCGATTGAATATCCGCTATTTTTCTGATGGTCTGCTCTTCCATTCAACCTCCTCCTTTCTGACTGCCGTAGTGTCCCCCAGTTCATGAATACGGTCTGATATCCGCTGCCCCTTATATACAAAACCCGGCGTAATTTCAGCCAGTGGAACCAGCACAAAAAGCCGATCCCAGAAAAAGGGATGCGGCAGTGTAAGCAGCGGACTCTGGCAGGCTATATCCTCTCCATACAGAATATCCAGATCCAATGTCCGAGGGCCCCAGTGAACAATTCTCTTCCTGCCAAATTCCTGTTCTATCGCCAGCAGCTCGCGCATAAGTTCTTTGCCTTCGCCATGGAAGGTTACCAGAAGCACTGCATTCAGGAAATCCGGCTGATCCGTTTTCCCCCAGGGTTTCGTATTGTAAATGGACGATGCCTTTACCAGAGAAAGGTTTGGAATTTCTGAAATACGGACTAATGCCTTCCTGAAAATTTCCAGTGAATTTCCCATATTAGAACCCATGGAAATATAAAATCTGCTCATTATCTTGTTTTCTCCAATGTTACGGATACATCCTGAAATATGCCTCCCACCGGCGCCCCCGGCTTATGTACCGTAGTGCGGATGGATAGGATTTCCGGATATTCCTTCATTATTTTTTCATTAATCATCCATGCCAGGCGTTCAATCAGCCGGACCGGCGCCCCTTCCACAATCTTCCGACAGAAAGAATAGACCTTTGCGTAATTAACCGTCTTTTCCAAATCATCATCCGCTCCGGCCTTATCCAGGGAGAGATACATGGTGATATCCACAGTAAACTTCTGCCCCAGTATCTGTTCTTCCTTCATTGATCCATGTCTGGCATAGAATTCCATTCCCTTTAAGGTAATCTTATCCATATTCAGTCATTTCCCTTTAATGCTTCCCACATGCGTACCAGCCGGACATTCATTGGCACATTATGAACACGCACCATGGCGCATCCTTTTTCCAGTCCCCAGATGGATAAGGCCCCTGTACCTTCATCACGATCCGCTGCCCGGTCAAGACTGAGCAGAGTGCCTACGATACGTTTCCGGCTCGCTGCCAGGAGGAACGGAAATGGGAAGACCTCTGTCAGTTCATCGAGATGCCGGATAACTTCCAGGTCTTCTACTCTGGTTTTGGCAAATCCTATACCCGGATCCAGTATGATGTTTTCTCTTCGTATTCCCGCCTTATCCGCAATGGTTATGGATGTATCAAAGAATCGTTTCATGTCCTCGATCACCTGGTGATAATGCGGATTTTTTTCATTGTGCATCACAATGACAGGACAAGCGTGTTCTGCCGCTACCCGGGCCATACTGCCATCATCGCCCTGAAGTCCCCAGATATCATTCATCACATGGGCGCCGGCAGTCATAACCCGGTCGGCATTTTCATAATGATAGGTATCCACAGAAACAGGAACCGTACTTTCCTTCAGCACAACCGGCAAAAAAGTCTGAAGACGTTCCCATTCCTGATCCGCGGTAAGAGGAGTGGAACCAGGGCGGGTGGATTCCGCCCCCATATCGATAATTCCGGCCCCATCACGACACATTCTCTTTGTATGGTCCGCCGCAGTACCGGCGGTATCCCAGTGCCCGCCATCGGAAAAGGAATCCGGTGTTACATTCAGAATCCCCATGACCACCATCTTATCCCCAAGGATGAGTTCTTTTCCATCTTTAAATATATATCTTCTTTTTTCCTTATTCATTGCCTGTAACCGCCCTTTCCATAGTTTCTGTCAATTCCGGAAGCATATTTTCAAAAAGTATTCCTTCCAGCGGACTGGTTCCTGCCTTTGCCGTAGCCTCAATAGCTTTCTGCAGAAATGCGGTAGCAATCCGCATCGTCTGTGCCAGAGGTATATTCTTCAGAGTTCCCGCCATCACAATGGAACTGAAAATATCTCCAGTCCCATAGGTCGTAAACGGAATATAAGAGAAAGAAACGATTTCCTTCTCCCCTGTCCGCTTATCCAGGGATATATTACAGTAGGTATCATGTCCACGGGGAATGGAGGTGATAATCACCCGTTCTGTGCTTTGTCCCAGATAATCCAGCAGATAATCTATCCGCCCTTCATCCGGAATCACATTCTTATCACAGGAAACCCCTGCCAGGAAACAGGCTTCTGTATAGTTCGGCTTTATCACATGGGCCCGGCGGATGAGATGCCTCATATGTTCTACCATTTCCGTATTCTGGCCGGAATAGAACCGTCCATGATCAGCCATAGCCGGATCAATTATTACCGGAATCCGGACCCCGTAGCGCTTAATCGCTTCTTTTACCACATATACCTGTTCCGGACTGGCCAGATATCCACTGTAAATTCCGTCAAATGAAATGCCGTTCCTGTCCCACGCATCCATAAAGGACTGCATATATGGCGTGAAATCCAGAGAGGATACATGAGAAAAGGCCAGATGATTGCTTAATACCGCCGTTGGCAGCGGTATGGCCTCAATACCACAGGCAGCAAGCACTGGCAGAATGACGGTGAGGGAAGCCCTGCCGGCACAGCTGATATCATGAATTGCTAAAACTTTTGGAATACGCATGCGAAAACTCCATAACACGAAATTTACTCAGTCTTTCACCATAATCCGCTGAAATCGCGGAATCATGCCGGCACAGGAATCCAGAACTTTTTCCAGGTCGCCCAGGATTTCTCTCCAGCGTATAGCATACATGGGGTCGTGTTCTCCATAGAACAAATTCTGAAGAGTTGTTCTATACGTATTACCCCCACGCTCTTCCATATTGTAAATACGCTGGCATCTGGCATCCATCTTCATCATATTGGCTTCCACATCATCTGTGTACCCTATAATCTTCACCATTTCCGATACAGCGCATCGAATAAGCTTGGTCATAACCCGGATACCTTCAGGACAGGTTTCATCCTTATGGTACACAATGAGCGTATTTACAATATCCTTGGCTCCGTTAATAATCCCATCCATACGGACAACCATACTCCGTGCTTCATTGGCATAGGCCGGTTCACGATAAGCCTTATACAGCCGCTCAATCAGACGCCCCTGCACATCCCGGCTTTGCCGTTTTAACAGGCGAAGTGATTCATATCCTTCTTCCGGATCCGTTTCTCCTGACACTACGGAGTCGAGCAGGGCTCCTGCCTTCTCACAATACCCGGTATATTCCCTGAGAACCACAAAAAACTTCTCTTCTTTTCCTGTCATAACTCCAACTCCTTTATATATCTGTCATCCGGCCTCTCATAACAGTCTGTACATCACACCTGGAAACTTCAGATAGTGTTTCCGGCACATACAGTTTTACCTGATCCCGGTTATACGTAATACATCTTATTATACAACAGGTGTTCCGGCTTTGTCTGAATGGATTTAGCTGCCTGAAAGTTAACTGCAATAAAATAAAACATGTCTTTCCTGTCAGTATATTACAGAAAAGACATGTTTATACCTGTTATCAGTCGACTACTCCGAAAATCCGGTGCAGCGGCTTGTAATGGATAGCCACAAACACCCAGAGAACAGACCAGACCAGCTTACAGATGGTTTCATCTATAGTCATAGGAGTCAGTCCAACCAGAGGCAGCAGATCATCCCAGGGAATGGCTTCCAGCTCCAGAGTATGGAAACAGAGCACAACCAGAGAGTTCCTGCCATAAGTCTCGAACCAGCTTCCGATTTTTCCGCATTTCTCAATCCATTTGGAAGCATAAAGGATTACAAACGTACCTGCAAACCCACCCAGGATATTCAGCGGAACATTGCTGTAATAGCAGCGCGCCATAGACATAGGTACATCGATTTCAAAATTCAGTCCGGTATACATGAAGCAAACAGCCCAGATCCCCAGCGCCACTACGGCATAAGGAAGCTTCATATGGGACACAATAATGTTTTTTGTCTCATGGCCGATATGAATAAACAGAAGGGATGTAAATGCCCCCCAGATGCTGAACGGAATCCACGCCCACTGTGCACCTGCATAGCCGATAGCAAACAGCGCAATGCATACCGGCCACGCCCAGCGGGTACCAAACACAAAATTATAAATTACCAGAGCCTGGAACATAGCCAGAAGAAACCAGATAGGTCCAATAGGATGGATGTTGAATACAGGGCTGGTAAGAGAGCCGCTGCCATACAGTGAAGCCAGGAACCATCCCCATAAATCACTGCCAATATTTCCGGCTTTTGCAAAAAATAAATCCATCAGCACCGTGACCAGCATGATAGCTGCGCAGGTAAAGATATAAGGGGACAGAAGTCGTACAGCCTTCTGATGAACAATCTCCTTAAAGGATTTGCGTCTCTTAATAAAAAATCCGCCAATCAGGAAAAACAACGGCATATGGAAACTGTACATCAGGTTCATTTCCGGCTGATACCACCACATATGACCGATAATGACTGAAATAATACCAATGGCTTTGGCAATATCAACATATCCTATTCGTTCATGCGTACTCATACAACCTCACTGTTTACGGGATTAACCACTTCAATTAAAAACACTTAGTTATTATATCAGAATTCATAGCCCCATGCGAATTATCCAGGATTATATGTGAGGGGCCTCGAGCCTTCAGCCCGAAGCAGCAACAAAAGACAGGTACGAGAATTGAGAGGTGAGGAAAAGCAAAGGATATGCAAATCTGGAAGAAACCCGCACAGATAGCAAACAGGTTTGCAGCTTTTCGGTCTGCTTCAAAGCCCAAAACAGGGTAGCAATTGTATCCTTACCTTTCCACAAAAAATCTGCCTGAAAATATAAAAAGCAGTGAATCCAACGACTCACTGCCTTCAATATACGGAAACCGGATATCCCATTCCAGTGTCTCCCTGCCCAGACCTGGGAGACTCATCATTATTTTTCCGTGTTAACGGGAAAGCTTTTTATAAAGGGATGCAAGTTCCAGTGCATCCATTGCACATTCAAACCCTTTATTTCCCGCCTTAAGTCCTGCACGGTTAAATGCCTGTTCTACCGTATCCGTGGTAAGGATTCCATAAAGCACCGGAATATCTGCCTTAAGAGAAACCTGAGCCACGCCCTTGGTTACTTCAGAGGCTACATGTTCGTAGTGGTCGGTTTCCCCACGGATGACTGCGCCCAGGCAGATTACCGCATCATATCTTCCACTTTCTGCCATCTTCTGTGCAGCCAGTGGAATTTCAAATGCCCCTGGAACCCACGCCAGATCTACGGTATCAAGATCCACACCATGACGGGAAAGCCCGTCCGCTGCCCCATCAATCAGTTTGGATACGATGATTTCATTAAAGCGAGAAGCTACAATGCCTACACGTATATTTTTTTCATTATAAAGACCGGAAATAATATTCATATTCATTCTCCTTTGCTGTTTGTGACTGTTCAATGATTTGCCATCCAAGGCTGATTATTTTTTATGCAGATGAAGAAGATGTCCCATCTTCTCCTGTTTTACTTCCAGATAGTGTTCATCTTCCACATTCGGTTCAATTTCAATAGGAACCCGTTCCACAATGTGAATGTGATAATCAGAAACATCATGTATCTTCTGCGGGTTGTTAGTCATAATGCGGATATCCTGTACGCCCAGATCCCAGAGCATCTGTGCTCCCACCATATAATCACGCAGATCCGGCGCAAAGCCCAATTTGAGATTGGCGTCCACCGTATCATACCCCTGATCCTGCAATGCATACGCCTTAATCTTATTGATTAAACCAATACCCCGGCCTTCCTGACGAAGATAGAGCAGAACCCCGCGGCCTTCCTGAGCAATTCTCCGTAATGCCGCATCCAGCTGGGGGCCGCAGTCGCATTTGATGGAGCCAAAGCAGTCTCCGGTAAGACATTCAGAATGAATCCGGCAAAGAACAGGGGTTCCGTCGGAAACATCCCCCATGACCAGAGCTACGTGGTGTTCCCCATTCAGTTTATTGATGTATCCGATAATCTTAAATACTCCATATCGGGTAGGCAGTCTGGCTTCTGCCACTCTTTCCATGAGTTTTTCATGTTTTTTCCTGTAGATAATGAGATCCTGTATATTCCCAATCTTCATTCCTTTCTCTCTGGCCAGACGAAACAGATCGTCTTTTCGTGCCATAGAGCCATCCTCATTCATAATTTCGCAGCAAAGCCCCATGGGACGAAGTCCAGCCAGGCGGCACAGATCCACGGTGGCTTCCGTGTGTCCCGGGCGCTCGAGAACACCCCATTTTTTTGCCCTGAGCGGGAACATATGCCCCGGTTTTCTGAACTGGTCGGGGCGGATATCCTTACGGACTGCTGCAAGGGCCGTCATTGAACGTTCAAAAGCAGAAACCCCGGTCGTAGTATCTTCAAAATCAATGGATTCCAGGAATGCGGTCTGATGATTATCTGTATTGTGCCGAATCATGGGTGCCAGACACAGGCGATCTGCCTCTTCTCCGGACATAGGCATGCAGATAACTCCCTTAGCCTCAGATGCCATGCGATTCAGATTTTCCGGTGTGGCAAATTCAGCTGCGCAGATATAGTCCCCTTCATTTTCCCGGGATTCTGCATCCTGCATGATTACGCACCGGCCCTTTTTCAATTCGTCAATAATTTCTTCAATGGAATCATATTTATTTTCCATAATATCCTCCTGTAATCCCCAGGGCATTTAATTTTGCCATGGTCAAACCGCCTTCCCGATTATTGCCCATTAACTGTTCAATATATTTTCCAATACAGTCACATTCTATATTTACCGGATCCCCACTATGTTTCTTCAGGAGGATAGTCATATCCCCGGTATGAGGAATCAGTGCGACGGAAAAAGATTTTTCCATCCGTCTGGCCACAGTAAGGCTTACGCCATCCACAGCCACTGACCCTTTCTCCAGGACATAGCGCATATATCTGTCTGGCACGGAAAACGTGATGTTTACTGCATTCCCTTCCTTTTCCATGGAAATAATCTTCCCGACGCAGTCCACATGCCCGGAAACCATATGACCGCCCAGCCGATCTCCTACACGAAGTGCCCTTTCGAGGTTCAACGGAGACCCGGTGCGGACGATAGAAAAAGAAGTTCTCCGCATAGTTTCCGGTGTAACATCTGCATCGAAGGAATGGTCTGTCATAGCCGTTACCGTAAGACAGGTGCCATTTACTGCAATACTATCCCCGATTTTTGTGTTTTCCAGCACTTTTTTACATCCAATGGTGAGTGTGCAACTGCTGCTTCTGTCTTTTCTGCGGATAAGCACGCCAATTTCTTCCACAATTCCTGTAAACATCAGCAGCTTCCCCCATTCATATCCACCTGAGCCCTGGTCGTATCTGTCTCTGCATTCTGTTCCTGTGCGTCCGGTTCTTTCTTGTCTCGCTGTATATACGCCTGTATCCACAGATCATCCCCGCTGGTCCCATACACCGCGTCAGTTAACGGCACCACCTCATTCATATGAGCTGCTCCGACCCCTGCAAAGGGAGAAGGGGCCTCCTTTCCTCCGATGATTTTCTGTGCAATATAGAACCGTACCGCATCAATAATCCCTGCTTCCAGAGCAGAAGCTGCCAGAGTAGGACCGCCTTCCAGCAATATGCCGTCAATCCCCTTGATTCCCAGGGCAAGCATAGCGGACTTCAGATCCACCTTTCCCGGCTCTTCGCTGTCCGCTTCTATCATTTCCACTCCCAGGTCTTCCAGAGCTTTCTTCTTTTCCATGTCAGCCATGGAAGTAGTAAGGATAATATTCCTTCCCGTTTCATGAAAGATTCTGGATTCCACAGGTACGCGAAGCTTCCCATCCACAATGATGCGGGCCGGATTCTCATATTCCTCCATACGGCAGGTAAGGCGCGGATTATCGGCAATCACCGTTCCGGCTCCCACCATAATACCTGATAAGATTCCACGAAGCCGCTGCACTTCCTCTCTGGATTTTTCGGAACTGATCCACTGGGATTCCCCGGTATGGCAGGCAATCTTCCCATCCAGACTCATAGCGGCCTTATACAATACAAAGGGGCGCTTCCTGGTAACATAAGTAAGAAAAACATCATTAATATGCCGGGATTCTTCCGCCAGTACTCCGACAGTTACCCGGATGCCATTGGCGCGCAGTTTGCGGAAACCGCGTCCGGACACCAGAGGATTTGGATCCTCCAGCGCCGCCACTACACGGGCCACCTTCTTCCGGATAATCAAATCCGCGCAGGGAGGTGTCTTCCCGTAATGCGAACAGGGTTCAAGGCTTACATACAATGTTGCCCCTTCCGGATCTTCCGTGGCGCTGGCAAATGCATTGACTTCCGCGTGAGGACCACCATACTGCTTGTGCCAGCCTTCCCCGATAATACGACCATCCTTGACCAGAACAGCCCCTACCATGGGATTAGGTCTCGTATGGCCAGCTCCGCGAAGGGCCAGCTGTAACGCATGGGCCATATATTTCCTGTCTAATTCTTCACTCAAAAAAAGCCACCCCCTGTTTCTTTTCAGGGCGTGGCTCTATCTTTACATATCTTCTCTGTCTTTCATCCAGACTCAAAAACCAATACTGTTTTATTACTGTCGGCTTTGGAATTGCACCAAATCTGCTTGCGCTCGTGGGCTATCACCACCGGTAAGGATTTTCACCTTGCCCTGAAGAGAAATTAACCATTTTTATTTCTCCCTCATTATAGAGCAAAATTATTCAAATTACCAGACTGAAAACTCATTTAAAACTCAGATTTCAAATAAATTTTGCTCTCTCCGAATCCACGATTGCTGTGGCACCTGATGGATGATGTCTCCGTCCCTGTATCCCCCGATAAGAAAAGGAGAATGTTTATCATGGTCCATTCGATGTCTTTGCACCATCCGGACATCATTATTGGCATAACAGTATCTGCAGAGATGTCCACAAGTATCATAAGCACCAATGTCACAGGAAAGATAGCATGAACACCAGGCGCGACTTTGTTTTCTAACAGGAACCTCCAGTGGCTGTCCAATGGCTTTCTCATACACATCCACAGTAAGGCACCCCGTGCAATCCACACCATATGGTGCAAGAAGATTCCCTTCTGCACAGGTTTTTATCTGCATGTTATGCCTTCTGGCAATTTCTGCAATAGCTTTCCCCATGTCCACACGGTCTTCCCAGGAAACTTCTTTCAGCTGAGGAAAATTTCTGCGAACCTTCTGATATAAATCCACAAAGGATATAACCACAGTTTCAGTATATCCCTCCAGCACCCCGGCCATTCTGTCAAAAGTGTGGATATGCCACTCTTTCGTGTATTTCTGCGTTAAAAGAATCGGATCATATCTCCAGCCAATAGAATGTATCCCTGTTCGCAAAGACAGAAATTTAAAGGATTCCATAACCTGCTCTGCAGGCGGAACACAAGGTTCTATATCCTTTCCATACGGAGTAATGGTGACAAACCAGTACTGACCATAAGGTTCCAGAAGGGGCAGATAGGGGAAGAAAGGTTTGGGATTCTTAGTACAGAATCCGATAACATCCACTACCCCGGGATCCAGACAGTAACGGCTCACCTGCCGGGGATTATATGGATTTCTTACACATACATATCCTGCCCGAAGGCGGTTGGCAAACCACTCCGGATAAAATGCCGGTATATCTGTCCTTTGCCCCGTATTTATTATCATAGCGTATCGTATCCTCTCTTATGGAAAATACATCCATACTGCACTCTGATTTTACCACAGAATCTTCCTTTCCCTATCAGTCATCCCAATGCCATCTTCTCTAAATGAAAAACACCTCCGGCAAAATTTATCCATCGTTGCCGAGGTGTTTTCTAATCCTGTTTTAATTATTCATCTGCCATAACCTTATCTATCCACTGAGCTATCATACGGCTTGTGGTAAGCCGCACATTATCATAAGAATGCCCAGTGGGCAATGTATCATAATTCTGAATTGCGGTGGTCTCATGATTCTGGAGCTGAGTCCGTAAAGGCTCTATCATAGTGTTCGCCGGAGCCACATCATCTTCAGATGCCCCGATAAAATAGAGGTTGCGGTCTTTCACATCCTCAAACGCCTGCCAGATGCCATATCCCTGACAGCAGCAATGTTCCACATCCTCATAGAGTGCTTCAGGTGATTCCACATGAAGAACATACAGACTGGAATCAATCAGTTCCCGCATCGGCGCTGCCAGTCCATGCTGTGGCCAGTACGGCAGATCATAAGGGGACATGACCGCTGTACCTCTTACCCAGGGAAGACGACGGGTTGCATTGAGAGAAATAAATCCACCCATGCTGTGTCCGACAAAAAAGATATTATCTGTATCAATGTGATATCTTAATGCATTCTTTTTATCATGAGCCCACTCAGCTACACGAACAGCATCATCGATGGCCCCGGAAAACGTATAATTCCCCTGGCTGCCCCAGTTGCCGCGATAGGAAAAACTGATAACTACCAATCCGGTGCGGCGCAGATTCTGTGCTATATCAAAAGTGGAGGCAGATCCTGGAAATCCATGACAGAGTATTACACAGGGATACACCTGTTCCTTTTCTCCACTGGGAATCAATACCGTCCCGTACACCTGATATCCGTCAATGGAAAAGACCAGAGATTCCAGAGATGCCGGTCTTTCCTGCTTACAATTCAGCGAATCTTCTACTATCTTGTCAATTACCAATGCCATAATTTTAAACTCCTTAAATTATCTTATTTATCTTCAGAAAGCATCGGATAAGGATTACCCCCTTGCACTCTGACGATAACAGCTCCGATAATGAATCCAATCACTGAAGGAATCACCCATGCAAAACCAGAGGATGCAAACGGAATACAATTATATACCTGAATAAGAGAATCCAACGGAAGAGCCGTAATACCGCTTTCATTAAGCTGCATAAGCCCTTCAAACAGCCCAATAATCGTTGCCATGGCAACCGTCCCTGTACACCAATACATGCCTCTGCCATACCAAAGAGGCATACAAACACCATCATATAGTTGAATGGAATTTTTCCACCGGACAAATCCACAGTCAGGTTTGCGATAGTCGAACCAACACCGATTGTGGTAGTAAGGCAAGCCAGAAAAATCCCAATACCAAGAATCATATTTCCTGCATTCCCTGTCAGTGCATGAACAAGTCCATTGAGAAGGGCGGTCTGATCCATTTTCGCATCAAACAGACCGGATCCAGTTGCTCCAAGGTAAAGAAGCCCTCCATACACGATGAAAAGCCCCACAAAGGCAACCACAGCGGCCTTCAGTGTCATCTTGTGCCGTAATACCGGGTCTGTATATCCCCTGGCCTTAATGGAAGCAATAAACATACCCGCAATGGCAATGCCTACGGCTACATCTCCCGTCTGATATCCCTGTAGGAAGGCATAGGAGAAAACATTATCCACCTGCGGAGTCACCGGGGTTCCCAGAGGCTGAAGAACTGCCAGAGCAATCATAACTGCCAGACAAACAAGCAGAAATGGTGTCAGATATTTCCCTACAATATCAACAATCCTGGAAGGGCACAAAGTAAGCATCAATACAACAATGAAATATCCTGCCAGAAGAGCAATCCGCAGCATATCATTCCCCTGAAGGGCCGGGAATACACTGAGCAGCCCGCTTTCAATACCTACGCCCGCCTGACGAGGTACACCGCATGTGAGGATAAATATAATCCACATAACCATATACCCTTTGGTAAACCATGAAGCAACTGGTGCGCAAATTGCCTGAATAGTTCCTCCCATGTTATCTACTGCTATAATAGTGGCTATAGGGAATAAAATCGCAGAAATGGCCAGACCAATAATGGCAATTCCCCAGGATGTTCCGGACATAAGTCCAATCAGAGGAGGAAACACGAGATTACCTGCACCGAAAAACACAGCAAACATGGCAAACCCGATAATAAGGGCACTTGTATTTGCATTTTTTGACATAGATTGAATCTCCTTTTAGATTAATATTGTACAGACAGAGTATACATTTGCGCTTTATTATAAATTAAGGAGATACATGTTACAATATATTTAAATATATCTATATCTTATGCCTATGGCTATTTCTTCCCTATATCCACATTATCTGAATTTTAACCAACGGCTAATGTCTCAAATCCTATGTGCCATATAACTCTTAACCACGTTCACGCCGGGTGTAGATTGCACTATTTTATGAGTCTTCTGAAAAAGGAATTCTTCCAGACGCATATTTAAATGTTGAATTATCAGTACATAAGTTCTATTGATTGATTGTTTTTTGTGTTATAAACTGTTTACAGAGATTTGTTTTTAGGAGTTGCTCAAATAATTGATAGAATATACATAAGAGATTCTTTTCCCTATTAAATATAGAGATAAAAATTACCAAATGGTA
>ENA-UERM01000139-UERM01000139.1-human-gut-metagenome-genome-assembly--contig:-NODE-139-length-65991-cov-9.760901_pt1 | contig 65991 bp, 50 predicted proteins | sample MGYA00242983_ERZ507983 | MGnify/ENA primary metagenome ERZ507983 (study PRJEB26167, sample SAMN06115432) | human gut metagenome | host: Homo sapiens | place: China:Shanxi | collected 2015-04-29...
TTACACTCTCCTCACATCAAACATCATACATTAATGCTGGCCCGACGTGGCTTTGAAAGCCGTAATCGTATCCGGCGTGGATTTGAGGGCCCGGAACTTGACGCGCTGAGCCATGCCGTCCATGCGGTTGATGGCCGTCATGAAGGCGAAGATGGAAGCCGTAATGGTATCCGTATCGACGCCGGCGCCCCAGGTCGTATGGCCGTCTTTATCGGTCAGGCCGAAGTAAGCGATGCCGCGGGAATCGGAGTCGCGGTCCAAATCGTGTTCGCTGTAGACGAGGTTGCTGAACTCGATGCCATAGGCCTTGCAGACGGCATTGCTGACGGCATTCAGCTGGCCATTGCCGGCCCCTTCGAGGACGACTTCTTCGTCGTTGGCGCGGACCAGGACTTTGCCGACCCATTTGTCGCCTTTCTTCTTGAGCGAGAAGTCTTCGACTTTCAGCGGCGTATCAGCATTGAGGTAGTTCTTCTGGAAGACGTCGTAGATTTCGGCCGGTTTCAATTCCTGATGCTTGTGGTCCGATACTTCCTTGACGAAGTAGCTGAAGTCTTCGCGCATCTTCTTCGGCATGTCGATGCCGTAATTCTGTTCCATGACGAAACCTACGCCGCCCTTGCCGGACTGGCTGTTGATGCGGATGACGTCGGCATCGTACGTGCGGCCCACATCATGCGGATCGATGTACAGGTACGGGCAGGTCCAGTACTGTTCGTTGTTTTCCTTGCGGAAGTGCATGCCCTTGGCGATGGCGTCCTGATGAGAACCGGAGAAAGCGGCGAAGACCAGCTGGCCGGCATAAGGCTGACGCGGATGGACATGCATGCGGGTCACTCGTTCATACGTTTCCACCAGTTTGGGCATGTTCGAGAAATCCAGGCCCGGGTCGACGCCTAAGGCATACATGTTCATGCCGATCGTGACGATGTCGGCATTACCCGTCCGTTCGCCATTGCCGAACAGCGTACCTTCGACGCGGTCGGCGCCGGCGAGCATGGCCATTTCAGCGTCGGCGACGCCCGTGCCGCGGTCATTGTGGGGATGGACCGATAAGATGACGTTGTCGCGGTATTTCAAGTTCTGCGACATATAGGCGATCTGCGAAGCGAAGACATGAGGCATGGACATCTGGACCGTCGACGGCAGGTTGATGATGGCCTTGCGGTCAGCCGTCGGTTTCCAGACATCGAGGACGGCGTTGCAGACTTCCAAAGCGTATTCCGGTTCCGTGCCGGTGAAGCTTTCCGGCGAATATTCAAAGCGGAAGTTGGCACCGGCTTCGTCGGTCAGGCGCTGTAACAATTTCGCACCGTCTACAGCAATCTGTTTAATTTCTTCCTTCGATTTGCGGAAGACCTGCTGGCGCTGGGCGAAGGACGTGGAATTGTAGACGTGGACGATGGCGTTCTTGACGCCTTTCAGGGCATCGAAAGTCTTGCGGATGATGTGTTCCCGGGCCTGGGTCAGGACCTGGACGGTGACGTCATCGGGAATCATGTCGTGGTCGACTAAGTAGCGCAGGAATTCAAATTCCGTTTCCGACGCAGCCGGGAAGCCGACTTCGATTTCCTTGAAGCCCATGGCGACCAAGACTTTATAGAATTCAATCTTTTCTTCAAGGCTCATAGGAATGATGAGGGCCTGGTTGCCATCGCGCAAATCGACGCTGCACCAAATGGGCGCTTTATCGGGATATTCTTTCTGGGCCCAGGACATATCGACAACAGGGGGCATAAAATAACCTTTTTTATAATGTTCTACGTTTTTCATACTGCATCTCTCCTATGATCATGAAATAAATTTAAAATAAATCATTACACAATCAAAATAAAAAAAATCTTTCATCTCGAAAAGAGACGAAAGATTATACTTACGCGTTACCACTCTAATTCCTATCCGAAGATAGGCTCTCAACAGGTACGGACATACGTCGATACCCTCCTGTCTGTTAACGGCCAGGCCCCGGCTCCACCTAATCCTTTCGTTTCAGCGAGCTGCTTAGAGATGAGTTCTGTTCCGTGCCGCTGCTGCCTCACACCACCCGGCAGCTCTCTGGAAACATTCCGGAACTTACTAGTTCTCTTCAACGCATTTTTTATTTTGGATTGTTTGTCTGTTGACGTTTTGTATGTTATCATACCCTTTTGTAATTTGCAAGGCTTTTTCCAGAACTTTTCCGAATATTTTTAGCTTAAACGTGATACTTTATTTAATAAAATGCCGTGAAGACGGGTTTAACGTTTATCTTTACATGCAACGATTCTTTGCAGGATGCGTCGCCTCCCCCCTATCTTTTTCCCCTTATTAATGCTATAATAAATAAGTTACACAACAAGGAGGAAGTACATGTTAGAAAAATTCCAAAATTTGAATATTAGCGAAGTCATTATCCGTGCCCTGAATGAAATGGGCTTTGAAGAACCGACACCGATCCAGGCTGAATCGATTCCCGTCGCCATGAGCGGTAGCGACATGATTGGCCAGGCCCAGACCGGTACGGGTAAGACCGCAGCCTACGGCATCCCGGTCCTGGAAAAAATCCTGAAAGCCGAACCGTCCAAGGATATCCAGACCGTCGTCCTGTCGCCGACGCGTGAACTGGCCATGCAGGTTGCCGAAGAACTGAACCACCTGGCCCAGTTCACCAACATCCAGGCCCTGCCGATCTACGGCGGCCAGGATATGGAACGCCAGCTGCGCCGCCTGCGCAAATGCCCGCAGATCATCGTCGCCACGCCGGGCCGCCTCATCGACCACATGAAACGCGGCACCATCGATTTGAGCCACATCACGACCATCGTCCTCGACGAAGCCGACGAAATGCTGGACATGGGCTTCATCGATGACATCAACCTCATCATGGCCGCTACGCCGAATACGCGCCAGACCCTGCTCTTCTCGGCTACCATGCCCAAACCGATCCAGCAGCTGGCAGAAACGTTCCTGCACGACCCGCTCATCATCCGCATGAAGGCCAAAGAAGTCACGATGGACCTCATCGAACAGTCCTACATCGAAGTGCCGGACCGCCAGAAATTCGACATCCTCTGCCGTCTCCTGGACCTGCAGGAACCGGACCTGGCCATCATCTTCGTCCGCACCAAACGCCGCGTCGACGAAGTGTCGGAAGCCCTCAAGAAGCGCGGTTACTCGGCTGAAGACATCCACGGCGACCTGACCCAGGCCAAGCGCGATACGGTCATCCGCCAGTTCCGTGAAAAGACCATCGACATCCTCGTCGCTACCGACGTCGCCGCCCGCGGCCTCGATATCAGCGGCGTTACCCACGTCTTCAACTACGACCTGCCCCAGGACCCGGAAAGCTACGTCCACCGCGTCGGCCGTACCGGCCGTGCCGGCCAGAGCGGTGAAGCGACGACCTTCGTCATCCCCCGCGAAATGGAACACCTGCGGACCATCGAACGCCTCATCAAGCGCCGCATCACCCGCCGCAAGGCCCCGACCTTCTCGGAAGCCCTGGAAGGCGCCCAGCAGGCCGCCATCCGCAGCCTGATCACGACGACAGAAGAAGGCAATTTCGGGCCGTACAAAGAAAATGCCGAAGAACTCCTGTCCAACTACGACTCGGCCGCCCTGGTAGCCGCTGCCATCAAGCTCTTAACCAAAGAACCGGACACGACACCGGTCAAGATCACCGAAGAAGCGCCGCTCCGCGTCCACCGCAGCCGCAACAATCGCGGTGACCGCAATAACCGCCGCTACAACCGCAACGACCGCCGTGGAGACCGCCGCAGCCGCAATAACGACGGCGAAGACAACAACGAACGCCGCGGCGAACGACGCCGCCACTTCGCTCCCAAGAACCGCGACAACAACAATCGCGGCAGCTTTCGCAACAACAACCAGCGCCGTGAAAACAAACAACATAAAGAACCGAATCGCTCCGCATTCAAGCCTTACTTCAAGGATTGAGAAAAAGGACCTGCCGCAATGCGGCAGGTCCTTTTTAGTTGTTAGTTGTTAGTTGTTAGTGGCTAGCGGATGGTTTTAAATTTATCAGGAGAGGCCAGTTACGAACCACGAACCACGAACCACGAACCACGAGCCACTAACCCAACTCGCTCCAGGCGTTGGCGATGTCGGCGAATTCCTGGAGAGACAGTGTTTCCCCGCGGCGGTTGCCATCGATGCCTGTTTTTTCCAGGACCTGGGCGATTTGTTCCTTGCTCATGCCCGTATTTTTCAAGGCATTGGAAAAGGTCTTGCGGCGCTGCTGGAAGGCCGCTTTGACGACCTGGAAGAAGCGCTTTTCGTCGATTAAATCGACAGGCGGCTGCTGGCGGACGTCCATGGCGACGACGGCCGACGTGACTTCCGGTGCCGGCATGAAGCATTTCGGCGAGATTTCAAAGAGCATCTGCGGCTGTGTATAGTACTGGGCCGACACGGACAGGGCACCGTAAATCTTATGGCCCGGTTCGGCTACCATGCGTTCGGCCACTTCCTTCTGGACCATGACGACGATGCGCTTGATGGGCAGCTTCTGTTCCAGGAGCTTCATGATGATCGGCGTCGTGATATAGTAGGGCAGATTGGCACAGACCGTGAAGGGCTGGTGATTCATGACTTCTTCGATGTCGATGCGCAGGATGTCGCCGTGGACGACGCGCACGTTGTCATAGTGTTCCAAGGTCTTGTCGAGGACGGGCAGCAGATGGTCGTCCAGTTCGACAGCCGTGACGGCTGCGCCCGTTTCGGCCAGGGCCTGGGTCAGGGTGCCGATGCCCGGCCCGATTTCCAGGACCGGATCGCCCTCCCCGATTTCGGCAGCGTCGGCAATGTCGTCGACGACGGCGTGACGGATGAGGAAATTCTGGCCCAGCTTCTTATTCATGCGCAGGCCAAAGCGTTTGACGACGTAGCGGACGACGTCTGGATTGGACAAGTCGACTTCTTTCATCTATTTCACCTCGTGGATCTGACGGAGGGCATCATCCCATTCGTCACGGGTGACGCCGTAATGGTTCAAGCGTTTCAAAAACTGTTTGGCATTGCCATAGCCGATACCCAGGATGGCGCCGACTTCGGCCCGGCGGTCGGCCGCATCAGGCGTTCCGTTGAGGCCGGCAGCGGAAATGTCCTGCATGGTAAAGGTCGCCTGCGGTTCATACGTCGCACAGCGGACTTTGGACAAGGCCAGGCGGATGGCTTCCGGCGAGGCCTGTTCGACGCCCAGGTCGTTGTTGGCAATGGCATCTTTCCTGGGGATAAAGGCGTGTTTGGCATTAGGGAAGCGGTCGGTCAGGAACTTGCGGATCTGTTCGCCGGCCCGGTCGGGGTCGGTCAGGATGATGATGCCCCGCTTTTCATAGGCACAGCGGATCTGTTCCAGCGTGTGAGGCTTCAAATTGAAACCATCTGTCGTAATCATATCGACGTCGATGTGACTGGCACGGATGCGGGCGACATCGGACTGGCCTTCGACGACGAGGACTTCCTTAATCATGAGCGGCTCCTTCCCGGTGTTCGGCAATGTACTGGGCTGCGCTGAGGATGGCCAGGACATTGTGTTCAAAGACGATGCCGCCTTGGAGATAAATCATGTACGGGTCGCGGATCGGACCGTCGGCCGACAATTCGATAGACGAACCCTGGACGAAATCACCGGCGGCCATGATGATCTTATCGGCATAGCCCGGCATATCGTCGGGAATGGGTGTGACGTGGGCATCGACAGGCGAGAAGGACTGGATACCCTGGCAGAAGAGACACATGTTCTGTTCGTTCTCCAGGTAAATGGTCTGAATCAGGTCGACGCGCGGATCCTGGACGGCCGGCGAAACCTTGAAGCCCATCTTTTCAAAGACAGCCGCTGCAAAGACGGCCCCTTTGATAGCCTGAGCCGTAACGTGCGGTGCCATGAAGAACCCCTGGAAAAAGAGGCGGTAGCCGGCTGCATAGGAACCGAGTTCGTCGCCCAGGCCCGGAGCCGTCAGGTAGTCGGCTGCGGCGTGGACCAGTTCTTCCTTGCCGGCAATATAGCCGCCTGTGGGAGCGATGCCGCCGCCGGGGTTCTTGATGAGCGACCCGGCGATGATGTCGGCACCAGCTTCAATCGGTTCTTCTTCAGCAGCAAATTCGCCATAACAGTTGTCGACGAAGCAAATCGTCTTGGGGCTGACCTTCTTGACGACGGAAATAATAGAACGGATATCATCAATCGTCAAGGATGCCCGCGTGCTGTAACCGCGGGAACGCTGGATGAGGACCAGTTTCGGCTGCTTTTCGGCGACGGCCGCTTCAATACCGGCCAAATCATAGGCGTTGTCCTTCAAGGGGACTTCTTCATAGCGGACGCCTTTTTCCTTCAAAGAATGCGGCGTTTCATGGGCATAGCCGATGACGCCCTGCATCGTGTCATAAGGCGCCCCGACGAGGCTCATCATGAGATCGCCGGTCTGCAACAGGGCCAACAGGACCGTCGCCAGCGCATGGGTCCCCGATACGAAGTGGGGCCGGACAATGGCCTTTTCGGCCTTGAAGACGCGGGCAAAGACTTCATCGAGCTTTTCCCGGCCCATATCACTGTAGCCATAGCCCGACGTACCGGCAAACTGGTACGAAGAAATCTGGGCTTCCTTATAAGCGGCCAGGACTTTCGCCGTATTATGGAGACAAATCGTATCAATGCGTTCAAACTGGGCCGCACATTCGGCCAGCGCTTCTTTTCGTAATGTTTCTAAATCCAAAGACAATGTCATGATTCCTTTCTATAGTGAATAGTAGTTAGGGATTAGGGGCTAGGGGTTAGGGGTTCTCCTCATAGGAGAGCTGTCAGCTCTGCTGACTGAGAGGTTCTTCCAGACAATGAGACGCTATACCGTTCAGGACCTTTTCTCATTTCAGGCCGCCCTCCGGGACAGCCCCTACGGAGGTTGCTTTTCTACTTGCCGCCTGCGCCTTCCCGTCATGGGAAAGGCATATCCCCCAGCACAGCCTGTATCAATGCTTCTTCTCCATCGTACTGGTCCTTGTCGTACCAGTGGATGTAGGGCATGCGTTTGAACCACGTGAGCTGGCGTTTGGCAAAGCGCCGCGTCCGGGTCTTGATGCGGGCCACAGCGTCATCGAGGGGCATCTGTCCCTGGAGATACAGGGCCAGTTCCTGATAGCCGATGGCTTTCATGGCCTGGCAGTCCGTCGGGATGCCCTTGTCCAGCAGGTACCGCACTTCATCGACCCAGCCGGCGGCAATCATGGCGTCGACGCGCTCTTCAATACGCCGGTATAAGACATCCCGCGGCAGGCGCAGACCGATGACGTAAGCATCATAGACTACATCCCGGGCCTTGCCGGCCCGGACGAAAGATTTCCCTTCGCCCTGCTCGATGGCGCTGACCAGGCGGGTCAGGCGGTGCGTGTTGGAAAACAGCTCGTGCCAGTCCGGCGGCTGCCAGTCCGTTTCTGTCTCGATATAGGCCTTCAGTTCCTCTTGACTGAGAGCGTCGATCCGCGCCTGGGCCGCTTCCTTGTCGGCTTCGGTCATGCGGGCCGTCTGGAAATCATAGCCTTCCAGGAGGGACTGGACGTATAGGCCCGTACCGCCGACGAGAATAGGTATCTTCCCCTTTCCGTTGACTTCGGCAATGGCCTTTCCCGCCATATCACAGAAGCGGGCTGCCGAATAGGGTTCGTCGGGCTCAGCAATATCGATGAGATAATGGTGATAGCGGGCCAGTTCGTCCGCTGTCGGCTTGGCCGTACCGATATCCATATGGCGGTAAATCTGGTAGGCGTCGCCGGAAATGAGGTCGGTCCCGTAATGTTCGGCCAGGGCAAAACTGAGGGCCGTCTTGCCGACCGCCGTCGGACCGATGATGGCAATTACTTTTTCCATGAATCACACTCCAATACGGCATAGCCAATGCGGCTGTATTTGCCGCCATATAAGGCAACATCCGGGAAATCGCGGCAGAGCTGGCGGAAATCCCGTTCTTTGATGACCACCCGGCGCCGGGCTTTCTGCAGCGCCCGTTCGATGAGGTCCCGCGTCAGGCCGCCGTGTTCCATGATGGCCCGGACGGGCTGGAACTGGCAGCTCGCCTCGACAGGCCGCTGGAACATGGGGTCGAAATAGAGGACGTCGTACACAGGCCCTTCATCGGACAACAGATAGTCGCGATAGTCGCCACAGCGCAGGGAAATCCGGCGCAGTGCCGCCGTGACGTCGTCTTTCTTGTGGACAAAGTGGGAAAAGCCCCAGGCCGTAACGGCTTCCAGCAAAGGCGATACTTCCAGGGCATCGACGCGGGAGCCAGCCGGCAGACCGAAAGAGGCGACGGCCGCATCAGCGCCAAAACCACAGGTACAATCGAGGACGGAAATAGGCGGCTGTGCCGCTGCAGGCCGCAGGTCGTACTCCTTCACCCCCATCAGGGCTTCCAGGAGATGGTCGCGCTGGCCTTTCCGCAGGTTCTGGATGCGCAGTTCGGCCATGTTGAGGCTGAAGAAATGGCTGCCTTCCGGGCGGTCTATCTGAGGCCCCCGCGATGAATAGACGAGGAAATCCTCGCCGTATTCATCCATCAAGTCCTGTATGGTCCGCTTTCCCCGCGGCACATAGGCAAAGCCCTGGCTTTCGGCCCAGGCTTTCCCTTCACATTGTAATTTTTCTTTGGCCTTCAATGAAGGCACGACGTAAATCATATGAGTCATGTCCGTTTAAATAAGTGCGCTAATTCTTTTGGCGTAAAGCGGATGATCGTCGGCCGGCCATGAGGGCAGACGTAGGGTTTTTCCGTATGGAACAAATCATCCAGGAGCTGCTTCATCTGGCGGATATTGAGGCTGTCCCCGGCCTTGACGGCACCGTGGCAGGACAGATAGGCCAGCGAACGATGGCGGACCATGGCTTTATCCGGTTCCTTCTGGTCATGCAGGAGCAGGCAGATATCCTTTAAAGAATCGGCAATATCGCTGGTCTGCAAATCGCAGGGCACTTCTTCGACGCGCAGCGTCGTCGGCCCGGCTTCAGAATAGGTATAGCCCAGGTCGTTGAAGACATCCTGCCGTTCCAATAAGAGCGTCATATCCTCGTTGTCGACTTCGACGAACTCCGGCGTCAGCAGCTGCTGGCTCGGCATCCGTTCGACACGCTTGCAGAACGTATCGTAGCGGATCCGTTCATGAGCCGCGTGCTGATCGACGATGTATAAATCCTGGCCCTTCTTGGCAATGATGAAGCAGTCCGCCACTTCCCCTAAGGGAATGAAGACGTCGTCATCGCCGTCAAAGACGATTTTAGGCGCCGACGCCTCGGAAACGACCGACGTCGCTTCCGACGGACCGCCCTGGCCATGCTGGGCCAAAGCCTGGGAAAACAAGGAAGAACCCTTCCACCGCGAGCGGTCCCCTTCGCAGGGGAGGCTTTCAGCCCCTACATTGGCTCCCCTGCGAAGGGGAGCTGTCAGCTCTGCTGACCGAAGGGTTCTTCCAGACAATGAGGAACCATCCGAATCCAGACCGTGCGTCCCCACAGGCTCCCGGGATAGGCCCTTTGGGGCCCGGTCAGGACCATCCGCAAGAGGCTCCCCTGATAGGGGAGCTGTCCGCTGCGGGCCGCCCGTCACTACGGAGGCCCCCCTGTGAAGGCCCTTTGGGGCCCGGTCAGGACCGTCCGAAAGAGGCTCCCCTGATAGGGGAGCTGTCAGCGTAGCTGACTGAGAGGTTGCTTTTTCCTGCGGGCCGCCCTTTGGGACGGCCCCTACGGAGGTTGCCTGGCCACTCTCCTGCGAGCGGGCGTTTATGGAAGAACCCTTCCACCGCGAGCGGTCCCCCTCCCCTTTACAGGGGAGGCTTTCAGCCCCTACATTGGCTCCCCTGCGAAGGGGAGCTGGCCGCAGGCCTGAGGGGTTCTTTTCATCAGTACCGATGGTCTTGGCAATGGCTTCGGGCTTTTCTTGGGCCACCAGGGCCGTGACGATGCTGTGGTAAATGGCGCGGTAGACGGCTTGTTCATCAGAGAATTTGATTTCCGTCTTGGCCGGATGGACATTGACATCGATGGTCGCCGGGTCGACGTGGAGGTGGAGCATGGCAAAGGGATAGCCCGATTTCGGCAGCATGGCATGATAGGCATTGTCAATGGCCTTGAACATCAAGGGATTATGGACGATGCGGTGATTGACGATGCATGTCTGCCAGTTGCGGTTGCTCTTTAAGACCGACGGCTTGCCTACATAGCCTTCCAGGCTGATGCCGTCCTGGTCGGCAGTGACGGCAAAGACATCGCGGGCGACGTTGGCACCGTAGATATTGGCAACGGTTTCCCGCAAATCGCCGGTGCCGCCGGTCTTCATCGTCGTCCGGCCGTTATTGGTAAAAGTAAAGGCAATGGCCGGATTGGCCAGGGCCAGTTTGGTCACCATTTCAGAGATCTTCGAACTTTCCGTCCGTTCGCTCTTGAGGAACTTGCGCCGCGCCGGCGTATTGTAAAAGAGGTCGCTCACTTCCATCGTCGTCCCGACCGGTGCACCGGCCTGGTCTTCTGCCGTGATTTTGCCCCCGTCGAGGATGAGGTGCGTCGCAAAGTCATCGCTGGCCTGGCGCGTCGTGATCTGCATGTGCGATACGGCGGCGATACTGGGCACGGCTTCGCCGCGGAAGCCTAAAGACGTAATGGCAAAAATATCTTCGACGGAACTGATCTTGCTCGTACCGTGGCGGATGATGCACTTATGGGCATCTTCCGGGCTCATGCCGCAGCCGTCGTCAGTGACCCGCATATAGGACTGGCCGCCGTCGGCGATTTCCACTTCAATGGCATGGGCACCGGCATCGATGGCATTTTCTACGAGCTCCTTGATGCACGACGCCGGCCGTTCGACGACTTCGCCGGCAGCAATCTTATTGCGCGTCGCTTCATCTAAGACATGAATGATTGAACTCACTGGATCCCACTTCCTTCTTTGGCATCTTTTTGCAGATTATATAAGAAAGAAATCGCTTCAATCGGCGTCATACTGCTGACATCGACGCTGAGCAGCCTGTCGATGACGGGACTGGAAAAGAGGCTGTCTCCCATGGGTGACGGCACCGGATTCACAGGCGCCTTAGCCGAGACGGGAGCACCGCCGTTCTTTTCCAAGTCTTCCAGGATGACGTCGGCCCGCTTGAGCAGGCTTTCGGGCAGCCCGGCCAGACGGGCGACGTGCAGGCCATAGCTGCGGTCGGCCCCGCCGGGAATGATACGCCGCAGGAACTTGATGTTCTTGCCCCGTTCCTTGACGGCGACGGTATAATTCTTAATTTTCGGCGAATCGTCGGCCATGGCGATGAGCTCATGGTAGTGCGTCGCAAACAGCGTCAGGGCGTGGATGTGCTTCAGGCAGTATTCGATGACGGCCCTGGCGATGGACATGCCGTCGAAGGTACTCGTACCGCGGCCGATTTCATCGAGGATGAGCAGGCTGCGGCTGGTGGCGTGTTTCAGGATGTACGACACTTCCTTCATTTCCATCATGAACGTACTCTGGCCGGTGAGGATGTCGTCGCTGGCACCGATACGGGTAAAGATGCGGTCCACCGGGCAGATGGACCCTTCTTTGGCGGGAATGAAGGAGCCGGCCTGGGCCATGAGGACCAGCACGGCGACCTGGCGCATATACGTCGACTTGCCGGCCATGTTGGGGCCGGTGATGACCAGGATTTCATGGTCTTCGTGGTTCAAGGTGACGTCGTTAGGCACGAACAATTCGTCTTTCAAATACTTTTCAATAATCGGATGGCGGCCGTCCTTAATGGAAATCGTCGCCTTGGTGTTGAGGCTGGGACGGACGTAGCGGTTGTCATAGGCCGCGCAGGCCAGGCTGTACAGGCAGTCGATGCGGGCAATGGCCCGGGCCGTTTCCTGCATGGCCGGGATATGGCCCTGGATCTGGCAGCGGATATCGCCGAAGAGCTTGTATTCCAGCGCCAGCATCCGTTCCTGGCTGGTCAGGACTTTGACTTCAAATTCCTTCAATTCCGGCGTGATGTAGCGTTCGGCATTGACCAACGTCTGCTTGCGCACGTAGTAATCGGGGATGGGCTTGGTATTGGCATGGGAAATCTCGAAGTAATAGCCAAAGACCTTGGTATAGCCGATTTTCATCTTGATGCCCGTCTTTTCCCGTTCCTTCTCTTCCAGTTCCTGCAAAAAGGCATGACTGTTGGCCGCAATGGAGCGGATTTCATCGAGTTCCGGCGAAAAACCGTCGCGGATGACGCCGCCGTTGCGGATGACCAGACCCGGTTCGTCCTTGATGCCCCGGCAGAGCAGGTCATAGACCTCGTCATGGGTCTGCAAGCGGTCATTGAGGCTGTGCAGGAGGTCGGCACGGGCGCCGGCCAGGACCTGTTTCAGCTGCGGGATGACGGCCAGCGATTCCCGCAGGGCTACCAGGTCCTTGGGGCTCACGGTCCCCGTTTCGATACGGGTCAGGATGCGTTCAAAATCGTAGATCCGGTCCAGCACGTCCGCCGTATCCTGGCGCATGATTTCGTGGAGGACGAAATCTTCAACGGCATCCTGGCGGCGCGTAATGTCGGCAATGCGGATGAGCGGCGCTTCCAGCCACTTGCGCAGGAGCCGGCCGCCCATAGCCGTCTTGGTCTTGTCCAGGACATCGAGGAGCGTCCCCCGGCGGCCGCCGTCGCGGACGTTCTGCGTGATTTCCAGATGGCGCAGGCTGGCTGCATCGACGACCAGACGCCGTTCATTGTCGATATGTTCCAGCGAATTGATGTGGGAAATATCGGACTGCATGACGTCGCTGACATAGGCCAGGAGCATGTCGATACACTCGCCGGCCGCCGAGGCAGCGGCAAAGTCTTCCGGCGGGAAATAGGACCGGGCCTGTTCCCGGTAATCGACACTGTCATCGGCAGGAAATTCCGTAACCGTACACTGGGCCAGGTGGCTGCGCAGGTATTCGCGGACGGCATCCATATCCTGCCCCATGTGGGCGTAAATAAGCTCACTCGGTTCGTAGACGGCCAGGATGTCGAACAGGGAATCTTCCATGACCGACGCCGCACAATCGGCCCACAAACATTCGCCCGTCGTGACGTCCATGAGGGCGATGGAAAGGATGGCATCGCTTTCGGTCAGACAGCCGATGTAATTGTTCTTCTTCGACGCCACGGCATTCTCCAGGGTAATCGTCCCCGGCGTGATGACCTTGATGATCTTGCGCTTGACCAGCCCCTTGGCCAGCTTCGGGTCTTCCATCTGTTCACAGATAGCGACTTTATAGCCTTTGTGGACCAGCCGTTCGATATAGGTGTCGGCCGAATGGAAAGGTACGCCGCACATGGGGACCTTCTCTTTATTGCCGCCAGCCCGGCCGGTCAGGGTCAGGTCGAGTTCGCGCGACGCCGTCAGGGCATCGTCAAAAAACATTTCATAGAAATCGCCGAGGCGGAAAAAGAGGATCTTATCCTGGCACTGCTCTTTGACTTCCATGTACTGCTGCATCATAGGCGTTAATTTTTTTCCTGCCAAAGTCTCACCTTCCTTTAGTGCACTAAGTGACCTTTGAGGACCCACGTCTGGCCCTTGTCGACCTGGACCGGCACCGTATCGCCGATGGCGACGGAACCGTCATTTTCCCAGATGATCATCTTGTTGCCCGTCGTCCGGCCGAACCAGTGGTTGGCATCGTTCTTGGTCGGCCCTTCGACGATGACGTCATAGACGTGGTCTTCCATTTCTTTATTTTTCGCTAAACTATAGACGTTCTGCACATCCATGAGCCGCTGCAGACGGCGGCTCTTTTCTTCCTGCGGGATCTGGTCTTCCATCTTGGCCGCCGGTGTCCCCGTACGCGGCGAATAGATGAAGGTATAGGCCATGTCGTACTGGACGCGCTTGAGCAGGTTCAGCGTATCTTCGAACATGGCCTCCGTTTCGCCTGGGAAGCCGACGATGATGTCCGTCGTCAGGACCAGGTCGGGCATGCGCTTGCGGGCATAGTCGACGAGTTCCAGGTAATGTTCCACCGTGTAGCCGCGGTTCATCTTCTTCAAGAGCTCGTCAGAACCGCACTGGATGGGCAGATGCATGTGGTTGACGACCTTTTTGCTGTCGGCAATGGCGTCAATCATGGCAAAAGTCATATCCTTGGGGTGGCTGGTCATGTACCGGACCCGTTCGATGCCGTCGATATCGTCGACAGCGGCGACGAGCTTGGAGAAATCCGTGCCGTCCTTGAGGTCCAGGCCATAGGAATTGACATTCTGGCCGAGAAGGGTGATTTCCTTGTAGCCTTCAGCAGCGACCTTCTTGATTTCTTCGACAATGGCGTCGATGGGACGGCTCACTTCACGGCCCCGGACATAGGGCACGATACAGTACGTGCAGAACTTGTTGCAGCCGTTCATGATGGGGATCCAGGCAAAGAATTTCTGGAAGCGCTTGACCGGCATATCATGGAAAGCCGGCAGGGTCATGTCGGCAGCCATATAATGGTCGGCCTTGCTGCGCCGTTCCCGGATGAGCTCGATGAGCTTGTGGATATTGTGCGTACCGATGACCAAATCGATGTGCGGCGCCCGCTTGAAGAGCTTATCCTGCCATTCCTGGGCCATGCAGCCCGTGACGGCAATGATCAAATCGGGGTTCTGCTTTTTCAAGTGCTTGAGTTCGCCAATTTTCCCCAGCGTCTTGTCTTCCGCCGTTTCGCGGACACAACACGTATTGATGAGGATGACATCGGCCGTATCCAAATCTTCCGTATTGTGATAGCCCAGCTCCTCCAACTGACCGGCATAATGCTCACTGTCAGACATATTCGCCTGACAGCCATAAGAAATAATATGATAAAATCGATTGCTCTGAAAATCCATGTATTCTCTCCGTTTTTCACAAAAATCATAATTTAGGGTTTACAGTATATAATACCATATATAGGCCGCCCCTGTGAAGGGCTTTTTAGGGGCTCGTGGCCCGCAGGCCGCTTCACGACAACAGACTCAGAATAAAGCCATCGCCTCGAATAACCCTCGGCTTGTGAAAAAATAGTGGCTCGTGGTTCGTGGTTCGTGGCTCGTAAAAACCTGCCATTATACTCGAATGGGCTGTGGTCAAATCTCGCAGCGGGACGCACAAGGCTCCCTTTATAGGGGAGCTGGCCGCCAAAGGCGGTCTGAGAGGTTAAAGGGTGTCCCCTACGCACAAGGCCGTTGGCCGTGTTTTTTTGTAGCCAGTAAACACTGTTTCCATTTATCGCCTGTATGCGAGGCCGTAGGGGCCGTCCCAAAGCTTTCTGATTCGTCAGATGCAGGAGCCGATTCCCTGGACAGGATGGCAGCGGCGGGCGGCCCGCCGTGAATCCTGTGCCCAGCCGGGATTTATGACGAACGATATCTGCTAACCCCTAACCCCTAGCTGCTAACAGCTTGAAAGGGCTTGTCGCCGTGCGACAAGCCCTTTCTCCTTACTCTCTCGATTCTATTTTTTGCTCGAAGCCTTTATTTCAAAAGGAATCCGTTGTTCCCGTACAGTCGTCTTGATGAACAAATGAACGGCCGTCGTCATGCTGATACCTACGGAATCGCAAAACTTTTCAAATTCATCTTTGAGATCGGAATCGATTCTGAATGAAATCCCTATTTTGGTGATAATAAGCACCCCCTCTATTGGACATCCGGAACGACGCGGACACGTTCGATAGTCGGTTTGTCATTTTTATCTTTGGCAATCGTATCGATGCGGATGTATTTCATTTCCGGTGAAAATTCTTTAGCTAATTTATCCAGCGTCCCATCCTGGTTCAATGCCGGGTTGGAAGCCGCGCCGGCCATGATGGCCCGATAGACGATGGCGGCAAATTCATAACGCGTCATCATGCGGTCGCCATCGAAGTTGCCATCAGGATACCCAGTCAGGATACCTGCCTGTTTCAACTTGGTGACGTATTCATAAGCCCAGTGGTTGGCCGGAACATCGGGGAACAAATCGTTGCCCGTATCCGAAACCGTGCCGGCATTGGTGCCCGTCAGCTTATCGATGAGCGCACTCTGGCGGTTGACGATGGCGTTCAAGCTGGCCACATTCTGGCGCAGTTCCTTGATTTCCTTAGCCATGGCGACGCGGGACGTGGAAACATGATTGCCCTGACCGAGCTTGAAGCTGACACCGGCATTGACCATGTTTTCACCGCCACCGAAGGAGCCGCCGATACTGAACATGGTGTCTTCGTTGGGCCGATAGTAAGCGCCGACAGCGGCCGCATTGGCACCGCGGTAATTGCCGTAACCGGCTGCGAAATCCCACTTGTCGTCCGGATCAAAGTCCAGCGGATGAAGTGCTGCCAAAGCAGCTGCGCCGGCACCAACGCGGTTGATGCGGCTTCCCAGCTTGTTAACAGCACCGCCGAGGCCGTTGATGACCTGGTCGCGCTGCCAGAGCTGTCCGCCATTGACGGCATCCGTCGAATTCTGAACGACCTTGCCCGGTGCGACATTGTGAATCTGGTTGCCGCCCATGTTGACGTTGCCCTGCTGAATCGTAATATTCTGATGGTTGCTGTCTCCCGTCTTAACGGTCAGGCCGCTGTTGTCGATAGTCGTGTTGCCTGTAGTAATCGTATTGGCTTCAATGCTGTTGATTCCTTTGATATCTTTGGCCAGGCGGATATTCAGGATGTTGTCATTCCCTTTCACGATGCCGATGTTGTCAGCGCTGCTGACTTCTTTGGCACCGCCTTTGAGATTCAAAGTTTCACCCATACCAACGGTTACGCTCTGACCATCATCGCCCTGGAATACGCGGCCGCTGTTGACTTTGTCACTGACCATCTTCAACTGGTCTTCCGTAGCAGCCCGGCCACTAACAATACCATTGGCATCAGGATTCCACGTCTTATTTGTTAAGCCCGTAACAAAGGTACCATTTTCGGTCTTATAGCTGTCGCCATCTTTCTGGGTAGTAGCATTCTGATTACCGATGGTTACGCCACCAATATTGCCAATACCAGTATTACCATCAAGACTAACTTTATTGCCTGCCGTAATGATACCAGCTTTACCGTTTATGATGACTTTCTTGTCAGCATCATTCCCCAATGTAATGGAATCGTTGAGTTTGACTGTATTCTTGCCATCAGCTGTCGAATCGTTGTAGGTAACCGTGATATTTCTATCGCCAATGAGTTTTGCTGCATCGGTTGTTTCGCTAGTGATTTTCCTAATATCGCCGATGCTGGCGGCGTTGTTATCTCCGGCGTTAGTATACTGTTTGCCGTCGATACCGCTGGCGATGTTGATAATCTGCGTAGCTCCGCCGTTGATTTCATCTTTGGTGATGGTGATGTCTCCCACTTTTACCTTATTCGTAGTGACCCCATCCGTATCGATGGTGGTATTTCCAGCGGTCACTTTATTCGTGGTGATTCCATCCTTATTGATGGTGGTATTCCCGGCCTCGATGCTGCCATCTTGGGTCAGGTCCACATCCTTCTTCAAGGATACTTCCAGAGCATCGCCATCAACATTGGTTTCGATGTTCTTTCCATCACCTTTGACGGTAACCGTCTGACCAAGGTCTTTCTTCACAGTTTTGCCCGTTTCGTCTGCCAAGCCGAATCCGCCATTATCACCGCCTTTGATGTCGCTGATGGCCTGGCTCAGCTGGCCTTCCGTAGCGGCACGGTCTGCTACTACATTGTCCTTGTTCCAGGTGGTATTATTCAGTCCGGTAATATAATTGCCGGTTTCTTTTGTTCCGTTGGAACCGTTCGACGTTTTGCCAGTAACAGTTTGATTCCCGATGGTAATCTTATTGTTGCCGCCGACCGTCACTTTGGTGAAGTCCGGCGTATCGGTCATGACAATTTCCAGACCATCATTAGTCGCATTTTTGCGGACACCTAGGTTCTTGGTAAAAGCATTGGTCAAATCCGTGAGACCGCCGGTCAGTTTCAGCACCGTCCCTAAGTCCCTATGGACTGCAATTCCATCATTGCCTGTAAAACCAAGGCCTTTTGTCATCACTTCTGCAGCCTGGCTCTTCACATCCCCGATATTGGCCGCATTGTTCCAATTTTCCTGACCTTTAACAGTCGTAGCATACAGGGTTCCCTTGCTGCCGCTGGCCAGGTTCGCTATCTGGGTCCCTGCAGTACCTTCCAGGGTAACCTTATTCTTGTTTACCGAACCGTCGGTATTCAGATCATACTTCACGGCACGGTCCGTTAGACTATCCAAGTCCGAAGCGGAGGCGATCCCGTCGATCACGACGTTCTGTGTATCACCACTTACCTGGTCCTTGACGTTCAGTGTGACCTTATTGCCCGAAACGGTATATTTATTGCTGTCCCCGTTCCCGGCATTCCCATTATTGCCTACCAGCTGATAGTCATGCGATACGCCGCCCAGATCGCTCAGGCTGACGGTCTGGCTCTTCCCATCGTTCCGGTTGAATGTTACGGTCTTCTTATCAGCATCCTTGCTTACCGTTGTATACGTGTTCTTCAGTTCAACTTCCTTTGTATTGCCATCGGCATCCGTCAGCGACAACTTCGCAGTATCGCTGTCTGCTGTACTGTTCGTATACCTTACATCGGTCAGCTTATTATGCGTGTTCGTATCTGCTTCGGCTGCCAGTCTCTTGACATCCCCGATGTTGGCTGCATTGGTTTCTTCATCATATGTATACGTTTTCGTATTATCATCATTGATTGTGATAGCAGATGCCCCGCTGGCGACATTCGTGATCTGGCCACCATTGACACTGACATTGCCGTCATCGCCAAGGGTGATCCTGGCTCCAGTCGTCTCATCGTTTTCCGTCTTCTGGTTGCTGATGGATGTGATGCTGCTCAGGTCCTTGGCCAGCTGGATTTTCAGGACCCCGTTTTCATCATTGACGCCGATATTATTTGTGGTTAGATTATTTTTATCAGCGCTGCCCAGGATATCCAGGCGTTCATTCAGGTTCTTTGTAATGACATTCTGTTCAGTAGCGGTTTCAGTCGCTGGAACATAGTTGTCTCCACCAAATTTCAGAGTCGTCTTATACTCAGTCCTGTTGATGGACAGGCTCTGCAGGGAACCGTTATCCGTAGTGGCCACTACTTTGGATCCGGTGGGAAATGTCTGGGATACGGTATTCCCATCGGTAGTATTGGAAAGAGTTATGTAGGTATCGGCCCCATTGGTACCGCCGCCTCCTTTAACCGTGATGGCTCCGTCCACAGGAACAGCCTGGCGTTTTCCATCGCCAAACTTTCCGTTCCGCATGGCCGTGATGGTAGCCGTAGGAGATTCTTGGGTATTACTCCCGCCTGCAGCCGTCATATCGACGGATTTAATATCATTGTTTTCCAACGCTATATCATTATTCTTCAGTGTTTGTAAATTATTGTTGTAGTCCGATACCCGGTAGGTCTCCATGGTGGCATTAGGATCATTGACCTCCGCTGCCCAATAGCTATAGTACTTACCGTCTTTCTTGACCGTCATGAGGATTTCGTTATTGGCTCCATAGACGGTGCCCTTATAGACAGACGTTCTTCCATAATTGGTAAAGACGCCGATTTTTCCATTGATAACATACAAGTGAGATGTATCCACTGGCGTGCCCTTATAAGTGTACTGATTCAGGGTTCTGTCCCATTTCAAATTAGTTTTCGCAGTGTCTGTAGACGCTACCACAAAGCCATGGGGATATTCTTTTCCAGTATACATATCCGCAAAGCCGTTTTGGTAGTAGGTCTTATCGGACGTATTGAGCTTCGCGAGATCCTTCCAAGAATCATCGTAGATGATATAGTTCCATTCCCCGGGTACACGGGTACCGCCACTCTGGCTCAAGCCTTCAAAAACACTGGGAGTGACTTGATTCAGAGATTCCCCAATATTGGTGGAAACACCAGTAGCAGAACTGATTGATGTAGTACTGGACAGGATGTCCGCCGGCTGCTGTCCCTCGCCCGTATAGGTCAAATCATATCTGTTTCCTGCCGACAGAGGCGTGTATGTCGTGGAATCCACTTTTCTCATGCTATAATCGTCCCGGACCCAGTACCAGGCTCCATCGACATTTGTTTCTTTGTAGCGGGCTCCATTAAATCTGTTATAGGTATTTCCATCGCCCAAATCCCTATAAGAAGTGCTAGTATTATTCTCTATACCGCTGTTCACTACCCTGAACGCCACATACTGCTCCTGCTTAGTGGTGTCCGCTGAAGGTACTGCGGCTTGGATACCCACTGTCCCCAAAGACAAGGCGCCTGTACAAATGGCCAGTACTGCCAATCGGGCAGCGTGTGCCAAATGTGTCGATTTTTCTTTTCCGTTTCGTTTCGTTAATTCCGATACAACGATATAGCAATTTCTGGTTTTATTCCAGATAACTTTAAATATCTTGTTCATATGGCATCCTTCTTTCTGTTCGATATCGTTCAGAAATATATATGAAATTTTTATGCCATATATTTTATTATAATCATAAATACATCTTATCGTATTTATCGTATATACGTATTTTATTTATTGAATTTCATTATATATTCAATGTATATATCATTTATCATGTGCCGTACGTATTATGATAATGAATATCCTATATCATTTTTACTATTATGACACATTTTTTTGTATCAATGACACAAAAAAAATGGAGATGTAACAACATGGGCAAAAAGCTCATGTTGTTACATCCCCTTTTTACGTTAATCGTATGGAATTAAAAATATCACCCCATCACGACGAACAATGAACTATGATCGAAAAACTTTTAACTCATGTGACAGCACCATTTAGGGACTACGAGCGGCCCGAATCGTGTCTCCGCTTGATGCGATAGACGGTGGAACGGCTGATGCCGAGTTCTTTGGCGATTTCGGCTCCGCTTTTTCCCTGGCGGCTCAATTTTTCAATTCTTTCATAGGTCAAGTCTTTAAGATCCGCTTCATCGCCTGGCAGCATTTGTCCTTCTTCTATATCGGTTTGAGGGATGACATGCAGGACATCTTTCACCTGGATGACCGGGCTTTTGACGACCAGTACCAGTCGTTCGATGACATGAGCCAGCTGGCGTACATTGCCTGGCCATGGCTGATTCTTAAGGAAATCCCAGACTTTGGCATCAAAGGTATGGGATTTATGGTAGCGAATATCCAACGTCCGCAGCAGCGATTGGGAAATTTCCTGTATATCCCCCTTACGCTTGCGCAGCGGCGGGACTTCGATGGGCAGGACGGATAAGCGGTAATATAAATCCAGCCGGAAATGGCCTTGCCGGATTTCATAGGGTAAATCTTTATTCGTCGCCGCAATGACCCGGACATCGATGGGCACCTCGCGCTGGCTGCCGACAGGGCGGACATATTTTTCCTGAAGGACCCGCAGCAGGCGGTTTTGCAAAATATAGGGTATATCCCCGACTTCGTCGAGGAAGAGCGTACCGCCATTGGCCGCTTCGAAAAGACCCACCTTGCCCTCCCGTCTGGCACCGGTGAAGGTCCCGCCGACATAACCAAACAGTTCGCTTTCCAGTAAGCTTTCGGTAATAGACCCGCAGTTAATGGCAACGAAAGGGCCGTTCCGGCGGCTGCTCAGGTTATGGATGGCCTGGGCCAGCATTTCCTTGCCCGTGCCGGATTCCCCGGTAATGAGGATGGTCGAATCGGTGACTCCATATATTCGGGCCAGTTCTTTGACTTCCCTCATGGCAGGAGAAGAGCCGATAATATCATCCAGACGGTAATGGGCCCGCCCGCCGGCCTGATGGATCGTCGAACGGGGATTTTCCTGACGGTAACGGCGGGTATTCCACAAGGCCTTGAAAAAAGCACGCAAAATTCCGCCCCGTCCAGGCCGCAGGGGAATCTAGTTGATATGACGGGCGGCGATCAGGGACGCCAGCGCATCGGTCCCGATGAGGGAAGTCACTCCCTGGCCCGCAGCCTGGCGTATGATTTCCCGCATCCCCCGTTCATCATATTCGGGCGCTACGTGATAAAAGGAAACACCCATCGTATCAAACTGGGGCTTCAAATCATCATAGTAATCCCGCAGGGAAAAAGGGATGATGACGCCCAGTTTCCCCGTTTTGGGAGCATGATTGATGCAATTTAATAAATCAAGGATACTCGGCTGGATGACATAGACCCGCGCCTGTGGATAGGCAGCGGCGATTTTCGTCGCCATCGGCTCCCAGGCAAACAGGGCTTCCGTTCCAAACTGAACGGCATCGACAATCTTGGCCGCCACGCCTTTCTGGGCCCCATTGATGAGCGTAACCTGTGCCGGATCAATCCGCCGTGATTCCTGAATGAGGTCATAAACTATATTGTAAACCTTTTCGTTCGGGGCAATAACAGAAATTTTGAAATTCCGGATTGCCCCTCCTCCGATAAATTTTTTGTCATTCATATTTTCTCCTTAGGTTCCATACCATATAGGTTGAACCTCTCCCGCTTCGATAAGCGGGAGAGGTTCTATGCATAATTGCAATCCATTTGTTATACATTTATATTATATACTATATAAGGAGAAATGACAAAGCGGGGCCCGCCGTACCTGCCGGCCACCCGGCTCACATTAGAGCCACTGCCTATGGCGACTCCATCGTTAACAGAAACACGGGTATTCGTGCCGATGGCAATGGCGTTTTCATCATTGGCCTGGCATAAATGCCTTCTTTCCCTCAATTATTTACTTGATATTTTTACTCTGTTTTATATTAAATATGAAGGTCCCTTACATATATTGCCGTATATTGCGACATCACCCGGAATTCACTGTTACTATACCACTTAAAAAATAATAAATAAAATCGCCTCTGCCTTTTTCGTTATATTTCTGTTATATTTAACAAAATTTCAATTAAAAAAAGTCATGAGCCGTTTGGCGAATATATATTTATGATATATTTACAATTTCAGATTGATATATTCATCGTATTGGTTATTCCCATTAGGAATATTGTGCGATAACGAAAATATAAACTTTCAAGGTCAATTCCGCTTTATGTCTTTTTATAAATTACATTTGTATTTTTTACCAGGGATTTAATATGGATAATATCTATCTCATTTATATCGTCATGCTGTTTTCCGTTAAATATGCAAAAAAATCAACAAAATTGAGCTCTTTCTTTTTAGCTATAGAAATGGAAACCAGCGTGAACACAAAAAAAAGACGGGACTGTAACAAAATGGGATGTTCCCCTCGTAATTCCCACATAATCAAAACGGGCGTGCCACGTGCACGCCCCTACCAATAACATCAGGGCCGTAACAACATAAGCTTTTTAGCTCATTTGTTACGGCCCCGTCCCAAAAATTTTAGTGGATCGTGATGAGTTCGTATTCCCGTGTGCCTAAGCCGATTTTTTCAGCGTGTTCCAGGGTCGTCTTCCAGTCAACATTAGGATTGCTGTCGAGGAAGTGGTCGTGATGGTGCTGCCAATCGGGTTTAGCCAGGTTATCTGACAACTGGCTGTTGGGCATAGGAGCGGCTTTCATGCAGGCATCGGCACAAGCCTGGTCGAGAGCGACCGGGTCGAAGGAAGCGAACATGCCGATGTCCGGCAGGATAGGTGCATCGTTTTCGGCATGGCAGTCGCAGTTCGGCGAAATGTCCATGACCAGGTTGATGTGGAAGCACGGGCGGTCCTGGCAGACGGCCTGGGCGTATTCGGCCATCTTGCGGTCCAGTTTTTCATTGGCATCCCATTCGACAGTCTGAATGGCATCAAAAGCACAGGCGCCGATGCAGCGGCCGCAGCCTTTGCACAAGTCTTCGTGGATGTGGGCAACGTTATCTTCATAAGTGATGGCGTTAGAACCGCATTCCTGAGCGCAGCGATGGCAGTTCTTACACTTGCTTTCGTCAACTTTCGGTTTGCCCGACGAATGCTGTTCCATCTTGCCGGCGCGGCTGCCGCAACCCATGCCGATATTCTTGATGGCGCCGCCAAAGCCCGTCATTTCATGGCCCTTGAAGTGAGCCAGGCTGATGAAAACGTCGGCATCCATGATGGCCCGGCCGATTTTCGCCTTTTCGACGTATTCGCCGTTCTTGACCGGCACTTCGACTTCATCGGTGCCGCGCAGGCCGTCGCCGATGATGATCTGACAGCCCGTAGTGACCGTATTATAACCGTTGAGGTTGGCACAATCCATGTGTTCCAAAGCGTGCTTACGACTGCCCGGATAGAGCGTATTGCAGTCCGTCAGGAACGGCCGGCCGCCTAATTCCTTGACCAAATCGGCCACGGCTTTGACGTACTGCGGACGCAGCGAAGCCAGACAGCCTAATTCCCCAAAATGCATCTTGATGGCGACGAATTTTCCTTCAAAATTGATATTTTCAATACCAGCCTTCTTGCAGAGCTTCTGCAGTTTCTGTAAATTATTTTTCCCCGGACGGCAGCGGAAGTCCGTGAAATATACCTTGGCTTTTTCCATATTTTTACCCCCTAACAATAAGATACTTTCATTGTACCACCTGAAGTACACTCTAAGTCAACATTTTCTTTGTAAACCGACTGTCAAAAATAAATATGCAAAAAAACTTGACGGATAGCGCATACCATGCTATACTAGCAAAGTACCTTATGGAGCGGTATCGAAGTGGTCATAACGGGGCTGACTCGAAATCAGTTAGGCCGAAAGGTCTCGTGGGTTCGAATCCCACCCGCTCCGCCAAATCAAAAGCGCACTGATAAGCCATTCATGGAACTTATCAGTGCGCTTTTTTTATATTTCTGCCACTATGCAAGCAACAAAAAAGGAGCCGTCCCATTGGAACAGCTCCTTTTTTTATTTCAAAGCAAAAGCTTACTGCTGCGCACGGCGCATTGCTTTTTTACGATCGTGTTTGTCGAGGATAGCTTTACGGATACGGATGCTCTTCGGCGTAACTTCTACGAGTTCGTCGTCGTTGATCCATTCCAGGGATTTTTCCAAGCCCATTTCCTGCGGCGGCGTGAGGCGGAGTGCTTCATCCGATGCGGAGGAACGGGTGTTGGTCAAATGTTTCTTCTTGCACGGGTTGACGTCGATGTCGACGTCACGGTTGCTTTCGCCTACGACCTGGCCAAGATAGATTTCTTCGCCCGGTTTGATGAACATCGTGCCGCGGTCCTGCAAGTTGAAGATGCCATAGCCCGTCGTCGTGCCCGATTCAAAGGCAACTAAGCTGCCGCGGGTACGGCCCGGGATTTCGCCTTTCCAGGGAGCATAGCCGTGGAAGACGTGGTACATGATGCCATTGCCCTTGGTAGCGGTGAGGAATTCGCTGCGGAAGCCGATGAGGCCGCGGGCCGGAATGATGAATTCCAGGCGGGTGTAGCCGGAAATATCGGTCATGTTGACCATTTCGGCTTTACGGGTACCGAGTTTTTCCATGACAGCGCCCATGAATTCAGGAGGAACGTCGATGGTGAGGGCTTCCAGCGGTTCGCATTTCTGGCCGTTGATTTCCTTGGTGATGACGCTCGGTTTGCCGATCTGGAGTTCATAGCCCTGACGGCGCATTTCTTCGATGAGGACAGCGATGTGGAGTTCGCCACGGCCCGATACTTTGAAGGCATCGGCACTGTCTGTTTCTTCGACGCGCAGGGATACGTTGGTCTGGACTTCGCGGAACAGGCGGTCGCGGAGGTGACGGCTGGTGACGTATTCCCCTTCCTGGCCGGCAAAGGGGCTGTCGTTGACGTAGAAAATCATGGACAGCGTCGGTTCGTCGATGTTGATCTTCGGCAAAGCTTCCGGGTTCTGCGGGTCCGTAACGGTTTCGCCGATCTTGAGGTCCGGGATGCCGACGATGCAGGCGATTTCGCCCATAGCGGCTTCGTCCTGTTCGACACGTTTCAGGCCTTCATAGGTATAGACGCGGCCAATCTTGGCTTTGCGCTGGCTTTCGCCGTCAGTGACGACGACAGCCTGGTTCGGATGCATCTTGCCGCGGACAATACGGCCGATAGCGATTTTACCGACATAATCATCGTAGTCCAAGGTCGTGACCATGAACTGCAGCGGGCCTTCAGCGTCGCCTTTCGGGCACGGGCAGTATTTGATGATGGTCTTGAACAACGGTTCGAGGTTGTCGCTGTCGTCATCCATGGAGTATTTAGCAATGCCGTCACGGCCGTTTGCATAGACGACAGGGAAATCGAGCTGTTCGTCCGTAGCGTCGAGTTCCATGAACAATTCGAGAACTTCGTCTTCAACTTCAGCGACACGGGCACCGGGTTTGTCGATCTTGTTGATGACGACGATCGGTTTCAATTTTTGTTCCAAAGCCTTGCGCAGAACGTATTTCGTCTGCGGCATCGGGCCTTCAAAAGCATCGACGAGGAGCAGTACGCCGTCTACCATGTTCAGTACACGTTCTACTTCGCCGCCGAAGTCAGCATGCCCCGGGGTGTCGACGATGTTGATCTTGACGCCTTCGTGCATGACAGATGTATTTTTGGACAAGATTGTAATGCCGCGTTCACGTTCAATATCCCCAGAGTCCATGACACGTTCTTCGACTTTTTCGTTAGAACGGAAAACATGGCTCTGTTTGAGCATGGCATCGACCAGTGTCGTTTTGCCATGGTCGACATGGGCTATGATTGCGATGTTTCTAATATCTTTGCGTTCCATCTAATGTCCTCTCTCTCATTAACAAATATTGGGTTGTATATAACTAGATAAGTATAGCATGGATTGCGCAGAAATGCAAAGCCGCCTGCTGAATTTCTTGTCAACAGGCGGTAAAATATCAGATAGATTTCCCTAATTCGTAGGCTTTCTTCATCCATTCCGGATGGGTACCAGCCAGGTTGGCCTCGCTCATGCCGCCGGCGTTGAAGCCACCGGCATAACGGGCTTTGTCGAAGCAGCAGATCCAGCCATCGAGCGTCGATACGGCCCGTTTTGCCGTGTCCGGCGCGTCGTCGGCCGATACGGTAATGAGGTAAATATCGCGGAAGCGGTAAGGCTGGCCGTAGAGCGGATTGGTCCTATCGAGGAAGGTCTTTAGCTGGCCGCAGATGTCATAATAATAGATAGGAGAAGCAAAGACGACGACATCAGCTTCCTGGACCTTTTTGATGAGGTCATTGGCATCATCCTGAATGGGGCAGTAGAGCAAGCGGTGACAAGCCATGCAGCCTTCGCAATAGCGGAGGTCCCGGCCGGCCAGGCTGAGGACTTCGACGTCATGACCGGCTTCGACAGCCCCGCGGCCTGCTTCACGGGCCAGCTGTTCCGAATTGCTGTTAGGACGCAGGCTGGAGGACAAGATGAGAACTTTTTTAGTCATAAAGCAACACCCTTTCACGAAAACTAGGCTTTATTTTTCTGGAGCATGATCTTTAAGATTTCATCGTCTGTCTGCTGCATCCCGCGGGAAGCCAGGAGGCCGACGTTCTTCAGACATTCTTCGGCTGCATTGGCCACTAAACCGTCCGTACCCTGGACACGCACGTCATTGAGGGCCAGGAGGACCGCTTCATAGGCCGCATGGACCGACGCCGACACCTTCATGGAGCAGCTGTTGGCCGCTCCGTCGCAGACCATGCCGACGATGGACCCGGACATGGTGGCCAGGGCCTTCTCGATGACCTGCAGCGGGTCCTTTTCGGCCAGCAGCCAGGCCATGCCGGCAGCCGCCCCCATAGAAGCCGTGACGGTAGCACAGAAAGCCGATAATTTCGGCAGATAGCCGTGAGCATAAATGGCGACCATGCTGGACAAGGCCAGCGCCCGCAGCCGCCGTTCCGGCGTGACGCCGAGCGAATCGGCGACGACCGTCACGGGTTCTGTCGCGGCGATGCCCTGATTGCCGGAACCGGAATTGGTCATAGCCGGGAAAGCCGCCCCGCCCATGCGGGCATCGGAAGCGGCGACCGTGCGGATCTGGATGCGATGGGACAAATCATCGGACAATAAGTCTTTATCGACCATCTGCTGCAAGGTATAGCCGATCTTCAGGCCATATTTCCCCGTCAGGCCCTCCTGCGACAGCTGGTCGTTGAGCCGTTCCGCCTCCTGCAGGAAGGCGATGTCGGCCAGCGGCACGTGTTCGGCAAAATCGACGATATCCGCCAGGGTCAGCGTATGGAGAAAAGCGATTTTCGGGTCTTCCCCGCTCCCCGCTTCCGTCCGCTGGTCCAAGAGGACCTGGCCATCCTTTTCCACGAAGACGATGTTCGTATGGTCGTCGGTGATGACGACGCGGACGCGGTGGTTTTCGCCATAGACGACGGCTTCGGCATAGAGGACATGAGACGTATCTTCCCGGACGGACACAGTGACTTTGCCATCGGCGACGTACCGTTTGCCCAAGGCGACGACGTCTGGCGTCAAGGCCTTCAGAACCTGTAATCCCGCTCCGGCATCCCCGCCGAGGGCGCCGACGGCAGCGGCAATATAGAGCCCCGGCGTCCCCGTGCCCGGTACGGTGACGCCCATGCCGTTCTTCATCAGATTCGCCGACACGCGGGCATCGACGAAGCGCACGGCTTCGCCCAATTCCCGGGCCGCCGTCGCTGCCGCATAAGCCAGGGCAATCGGTTCCGTACAGCCCGTCGCCGGCGTCACATCCTGCTTGATGATGCCGATCATCTTGTTCCACATAGCATTTTTATCCATAATTATCCCTGCTTTCTCTTATAAATAGGTATCATAACGTAAATCGTATCACGTGTCTTTCTAATACCATCATAGCATGATTCCTATGAGAAAACAATATGGATATGAGGCCGTTCGCAGACCGCAGTTGGCATTTCGCCGCTCTTTTAGGTCCTTCGCATATTGCAAGAGAGAAAAAAGAAGCTGTCGCACGAAGCCAAAACGGCTTAATGCGACAGCCCCTACAAACTCCATACTAGCGGATGGATTTAAATTTTTAGTCTTCGCCGATGATGCGGACTTCCGGTTCCAGGTGGACACCGTGGGCCTTTTCGACGCGTTTCTGGACTTCGTGGATGACGTTGAGGACATCCCGGGCCGATGCGTGCCCCGTGTTGACGACGAAGCCGGCGTGTTTCATCGAGACCTGAGCATCGCCGCAGGAGAGGCCTTTGAGGCCTGTCTGGTCGATGAGGGTCCCGGCATAGTATCCCGGCGGCCGCTTGAAGGTACTGCCGGCGCTGTGCATTTCCAAAGGCTGCTTGCTGCGGCGGCGGTTCATGAGGTCATCCATGCGGGCCTGGATTTCCTTGGGGTCGCCGCTGCGCAGGGTCAATTCGACTTCGACGACGAATTCCTGGGATTTCTGGAAACGGCTCTGGCGATAAGAAAAGCCCAGGTTCGGTGCATCATACGTATGGACGCCGCCCGTACTGTTGACCGTGCGGACCCGCGATACGACGTGGCTCATTTCCCCGTCGTAGGCCCCGGCGTTCATGAAGACGGCACCGCCCAAGGTCCCAGGGATACCGCAGGCGAATTCGATGCCTGTCAGGCTGTTTTCCTGGGCGAACTGACAGACGTCCTTCAGCATGAAACCGGCACTGGCCATGATCTTCCGGTCGTGGCAGGCCAATACTTTCTTCATCGTGTTCAGCTGGATGACGACGCCGCGGATACCCCCGTCGCGGACGAGGACGTTCGAGCCGCCACCGAGGACGGTGACCGGCAGGTCCAGCCGCCGGGCTGCCCGGATGGCCAGCGACATTTCCTTGACCGATTCCGGCAGGATCAGGACGTCAGCCGGACCGCCGACGGCAAAGGTCGTGTGTTCGCTCATCGGTTCGTCCAGCAGGATCCGTTCCATGGGAACGGAGATACTTAATTCGGAGACAAAAGTCGTCAGTGCATATTTATTGATCAAGGATGCTCATTCCTTCTGCCATTGCATTTTGAATAATCTGGAACACTTCGCCAGCCATGGACTGCCATTTATTATAATGGTTCAAATATTCCACAGCGGTCTGATTGCTTTTAATGAACTCTGCCATCTGGTTGAGATGGTCGATCTTCTTGCGGATCGGTTTGTCCCCCATAGACTGGGCATAGGCCAGCTGGGCCTGGAGCATGAGGAAATCGCGGACCAGATGCTTGGTCTTTTCGTCTTTGGCCAGTTCCTGACCGGCAGCGACGAGATCCTTATATTCCTGACATTCCTTGATAGCTGCCTCTAACTCATGGGCTTTATCATAAATTTCCACGTTCTACACCTCATCATTTCTGTAATGCTAAAGATTCTTGATACCGATGCCGCTCTTGGCCATGCCCGGGAAACCGAGCTGGCGCATCGCTTCATACGATACGATAGCGACGGTATTCGACAAATTCAGGCTGCGCGCCTGTTCGACCATCGGTACGCGGAAGCAGCGTTCCGGATTGGCTTTCAGGAGGTCTTCCGGAAGGCCTTTCGTTTCCTTCCCAAATACGAGCATATCATCGTATTGGAATTGGATATCGGCATAACACTGTTCCGATTTCGTCGTCAAATAAAAAAAGCGATGATCCTTGTATTTGTCCAGGACTTCCTGAAAATTCTCATGAATCTGGACATCGACGAGCGACCAGTAATCGAGACCGGCCCGTTTTAAATGCTTGTCATCAATGGAAAAGCCCAGGGGCTTGACCAAATGCAGCGTAATATGATTGGCTGCGCATAAACGGGCGACATTGCCCGTATTGCCGGGGATTTCCGGCTCTACCATTACGATATGCATACTTATATCACTCTCCAAGGGATATTGTACAGGATTTATGCAGGAAGTACAAGAGGAACATTGCGTTTCCGACCTTTTTATGATATACTTATAAATAATAGTTATTATTTAATAGAAATGTAAAGTTTCTGTTTATTTTAGAAAGAGGTGTCAATTATTATGGATAACTTTGACAACATTGCCCAGTACCCCATGTATTTCGCTCCCGGCTGTAAGCTGCTGCAGCTGCAGCCCCAGATGGTTTCCGACGTCTACGATTACCTGCGTCAGCTCTTCGGCAGCAAAATCAAACTGTATACACGCTGCTGCGGCCTCGACGATGCCAACCAGCACAACGACGAAGCCGTCTTCATCACGCTCTGCGACACGTGCTACAAGATTTACGGCGAAACCTACGCCAACCTGCACATGCGCGACTTCTGGAACGTCTATGACGAATACAAGGACGTCTATCCTCTCGGCGAAAAAGAAGGCGAACTCCGCAAGACCTTGAAGAACACCTTCTGTGGCTCCCTCCCGCAGGAACACGTCAAGAGCTGGTTCGAAGAATGGAAGAAATGGAGTTTGAACAGTACAGAAAAAGACTAATTCGTCTTTAAGGAGCAGAGGCTATCATGAAATTCACTTACTACGGTCATTCCGCATTCACACTTTCCGATGACGTGACGACGATTCTTTTTGACCCGTTCATTACGGACAATCCCTGGACCCAGGTCTGTCCGACAGACATTGCCTGCCAGTATATTATCGTCACCCACTGCCACGGCGACCACTACGGCGACACCGAAGCCATTGCCAAAGCCAATGACGCGACGGTCATCAGCACCGCCGAAGTAGCCGGCAAAGCGGGCGAAGCAGGCTGTAAAGCCCATGCCATGCATGTCGGCGGCAGTGCGGATTTTCCCTTTGGCAAAGTACGGCTGACCCCGGCCTTCCACGGGTCTGGCATTGCCGGAGGGCTGGCCTGCGGTGTTATCGTCGAATTCGGCGGCAAACGCATCTACTATGCCGGCGATACGGGCCTCTTCTCAGACATGAAAATCCTCGACCGTTTCGGACAAATCGACTGCGCTATCCTGCCTATCGGCGACAACTTCACCATGGGCATGGATGACGCCGCCCTGGCCGCCCTCTGGGTCCAGCCGCGCTTCGTCATCCCCGTCCACTACAAGACCTGGCCGATCATCGAAGCAGACCCGCAGGAATACAAGAAGCTCACGGAAACGAAATACAACATCCCCGTCCAGGTCGTCGACCCGGGGACGACGTATGAATTCTAATCATGATCCTTCCTGATTTCTACGGACGTTTCCGCTGCAAAGCCGGCGCCTGCCAACACACGTGCTGCCGGGGCTGGGACATCGACATCGACGACGTGACGGCCGATTACTACCAGCAGCTCGATGGCCCCTTAGGTGAGGCCATCCGCCAACATATCGCCGAAGGACCGGATGGCTGGCATTTCTGCCTCACGGCGGAAAGGAACTGTCCCTTTCTCCGCCCAGATGGCCTGTGCCAGCTCATCCGTCAGGCCGGGGACGATATCCTCTGCGATATCTGCGCTCTCCATCCGCGTTTTTTCCAGGTCGTCGAAAACGGCAGCAGCCAGGCCATCGAGCTCGGTGGCGTCGGCCTCTGCTGTGAGGCGGCGTGTGAACTACTTCTCAGCGAAACGGGGCCGCTCACCTTCTGCGACAGTGAAACAGGCCGCTCCATCGGCAGCCTGGCTCAGCTGCTGAAATGGCTGGACTATCTCCTTCCCCACAAAGGACTTGCGTATGAACCGGCCACGGCGGAAAAGGACCATGAACGGCTCCTGACCGTCTTAGGCCGTACCGAACCGATTGATGATGCATGGACGGCCCAGCTGAAAGCCTTACAGGCGCAGACAGCGAATTCAGCTGATTCCACAGCCCTCACCGGGAACACCGGGATGGCCGGACGCTATCAGCGCATATACGATTACATCTTCTACCGCCAGCTGGAAACCTTTGCCGACGTCCCGTCAGACTTCCTGGCCACCTATGCCGGACGCAGCACGGACTTCATCGCCCTCACAGCCGCCGCCACGGGCGACCTGCCCGAAGCGGTACGCCGCTGGTCGGAACAAATCGAATATGATACGGACAACGTGGCGCTCCTCAAGAAAGCGGCAGCGGCCGGAGAATTTTGACTTTTCCGGCATTTCGTGACAGCCATGGCCACTTTGCCCGTCCCTATCGAAATAGGCGCGTCTTTCGTGCTATAGTAGAGAAAAATCCCTTATCCCTAAAGGAGGTCCTTCTCTTGATCATAGCCGAAGACGCGCCTATTCGCGTACTCATCCGCAACCATTTAGACTTCAAAGGCAAAGTCAGCCGCAAACGCTATCTCCACTTCCGCCTGTTCAGCATCGTACCCATCTGCCTCATCATCTGGCTCCAGCACCTGGCCTCGCAAGGCGGACCGCAGGCCCTGGAATACACCATCGCCTCGTGCCTCATCGCCCTGCTCCTCATCCCCGTCGACTTCTCCTACATGATACGGCGCTACCACGACCTGGGAAAATCCGGCTGGTACTGCATCATCAACATCCTGTCCCGCAACATCTGGTTCGCCGCCCTGGCCGTCGAAATCTTCCTCTGCTGGAAAGAGAAAATAGAATAGGGGCCTGACGGCCCCGCAAGCCGCATTTGTAGGGGACGCCCAAAGGGCGTCCCGCGTGAATCCTATGCACATCCCCAATGCGCGGCAACAAATTCAGAACGACGACATCGCCTCGAGTGACCCTCAGCTCGTAGTAAACATAGTGGCTCGTGGTTCGTGGCTCGTAAAAAGCCTGCCATTATACTCGGATGGGCTGTGATGAAATCTCTCTGGCGGGCCGCACAAGGCTCCCTTTATAGGGGAGCTGGCCGCCAAAGGCGGTCTGAGAGGTTAAAGGTCGTCCCCTACGAATGCCCCGATTGGGGCTATTTTTGCGGTCTGCTACCTGCGACCAGCGAACTGCGTTTATTTCATGAGTCTGTCGCGGCGAAGCCGCATCTGATTCCGAGGAAAAGCGGACAAAAAAGGGGACCACGCACGAAGTTTTCTACCATCGTGCGTGGTCCCTTTCTTTATAGTACGGAGTTTGTAGTTTGCAAAGAAAGCCTTTAAATTTAAAGCCATCTGCTAGCCACTTACAAGGTCTTGTCACACATGCGACAAGACCCTGTTTTATTTTACGACTTTTCGCTATTCCGTTTAGCTGTAATCTCGAAGGGGATCCGTTGTTCCCCGACGGATTTCTTGATGAAGATGTTGACTGCCGTCGACATGCTCATGCCGATGGAGTCGCAAAACGCTTCAAAGTCTTTTTTCAAATCCGCGTCGATGCGGATACAAATCGTTGTCTGTGCCATAGTTTACTCCTATCCTGATTCACATATTGCCAAATCATTTTACTTTATTTTTTGGGTAAAGCCTCTAACTCAGCATCTAGGAGAATCATTCATTTTGCTACGACCTGGCAGGTTGGCGATGACAGCATTGAGAATTGCTCCCCTCCAATAAACATTTTCGTTTATTTGTCCACTCTCAATAGTCAAGCCGTATTGGCATTCACCCTTATTCAAAAATGTTTTACGCATTAGCTTCATAACAAAAGTCTCCTTTCCTATTATATTCATTTTATACAAACAACAGGTATCATAGTTTTAACAAATCCGTGACTTTATTATAGCATATAAAACGACAAAATAAAGCGTTATAAAGCCATTCGCAAGCTATCAATCGATTACTTATCCTTCTTATTTATTTACAATATTAATATATTTTAAATATAATTAATTATAAAAATATAAATATAATAAAACAAAAATTATTGCATTTTTTGTAGCCTTTGTCGCGGTGAAGCCGCATCTGAGACAAAAAAACCAGCCACAGTGTGATTTTTCACGCTGTGGCTGGTTTCTTTTGGCTATGTCAGTGCATCAGCACTATCTTTTATCCATTCAGGCGGGCCAGGATTTCCTGGATCTGTTTCTTCATTTCCTGGTTTTCTTTTTCCAGGGCATCGATCCGTTTATCCTTAGCTGCATCGTTGGCTTTGATAGTCGAGATTTCTGCAGCCTGGTCATGGATGGTCTGTGCCATTTCGGCCTTGCTGACGCCGTTGTATGTGGAGCCTTTGCCAATCTTGAAGGAGACGCCGGCATTGAAGCCCGGGTCACTGTTGCCAAGGGAAATGCCCATGTTGACCATGGTGTTGGCGTTCGGCTGGTAGAAGGCGCCGACAGCGGCTGCGTTGGCGTTATGGTAATGGCCATAGCCGACGGCGAAGCTTGCTTTATCAGCCGGGTCGAAATCAAGCGGATGGAGGGCTGCCAAAGCATTGCTACCGGCTGCGGCTCTGTTGATGTTCGTATCCAAACGGCTGTACGCGTTGTTCATGTCGCGGTAAATCTGCTGCGTATTGGCAGCCGTGAGGCCGTTGACGTAGCCGACATTAGCTGCGCTGTTCGGGTCGCCAGCATCGGTTACAACACCGGTGATGACGCGGCCTTTGCCATCCTTGCCATTGACATCGATCTTCGTAGCCGTGCTGCTGCCACCGATCTGGATGGTGTCACCCTTGTCATTCGTATGGATGAGGTCACTGGTGGTCTTTAGGCCTTTGTCCAGAGCGGACAGGTTCTGAGCAACCGTCATATCTTTACCACTAGCAGAGTCTTTGCTCTTGATATAAGTACCATCTTTGTCCACATGGACTTCATTGTAGAGCGTGCCGCCGGAAATCAGGTTGCCATCGTTCTTTGCGACTGTGCCATTGTTGTTGGCAGAAATCGTATAGGTCTTGTTACCCGTCTTTTCATCCGTTGCTTCATCAACCTTGATGCGGTCGCCAGCCTTAACCCGGACAGCATTCTTCGCCAAGTTCTTGATGACCGTCTTGCTGGTATCCGTGAAGTCACCATTCTTAATCTTAGTGATTTCGTTGGTGTTGTTCATCACCTTTTCAGTGATGGCATTATCTGCTGCTTCACGAGCTTGCTGTTCGTTGTATAGCTGCTTGCCGTTGACGGCCTCTGTGCTGTCATCGCTCAGCTTGCCATTCTTGACATTGGTAATGGTGGTGCCGCCTTCACCGCCGCCCAGGGTGATTTTCGACTTGCTGGAATTATCATACTTCACAGCATTCTGGTCAAGAGTACTGATTGAAGTATTGATTTGGGTAATTGCATCGGCATTATCCTTGACCTGAGCATCGAGAGCACCTAAGTTCTGACCTGTTGTATTCTGTTCAGAAACATAATTCAGACTCTTACCATCCTTTGCAATGGGCTTGTTGTACTCATAAACGGTGTTTCCGGTAACCAGCTGACCATTATTCTGTTCGATTTTGCCAGTACCGATAGCATTGCCCCAAGCATTTTCGTTAGCTGTGCGGGCCGTCTTTTCGGCGTCTTCGGTGGCTTTCTGGTCAATGACCTTCTGGCCGTCCTGACCGATGACATCCTGGCCTTTTTCATCCTTCTGATAAATCGGAGCCACTGTGATGTTGCTACCGATATTGGACGCATCGACATTGGCTTTGCTGTTCAGGCCGTTAGCTCCATCCGTCAAATCCTTCTTGGCATCGTTGACCATGTTCTGGACATCACCGATATTGGCGGCGTTGCCTTTGTTCTGATCTGTAACGGTATATTTACCATTTGCATCTTTTTCTATGCCACTGCCAACATTGGTAATCTTGCCCTTGTTGACATTGACGCTGCCATCTTCGCCAAGGTCAATCTTGGCACCGGTCGTCTTGTCGCCTTCGGTCTTCTGGTTGCTGATGGACGTGATGCCCTGCAGGTCTTTTGCCAGCTGGACTTTCAGCTTGCCTTCCTTAGTGCTCTTGACGCCGATATTCCCTTCTGTCAAGTCACCTTTCGCACCACCGATGATTTCCATGGTGTTGTTCAGCTTCTTAGCAATGACAGTGTCATCATCACCCTTGAATTTCAGGCCGTCTTCCAGAGTAGCAACCTGGTGTTCACCGGTATTGTCGGTGTAGACAATACGGGTCAAGCTCGTTCCATCCACACCATTTTTACCGTTAATACCATTTGCTCCATCATAGCCATTCTTGACGGTGATATCGATAGCACTGGTACCATCCTTGCCGTTGGTGCCGGCAGGGCCTGTCAGGCCGATATGGCCTGCCGTGCCATCCTTGCCGTTTACAGCCAGTTTTTCAACGGACATATCCTTGTCCATGAGGATTGTGATGTTGCCACTTCCATCAATTTCCGTAGTCAGGTTATCAGCTGTGTATTCATGGCCGGCCTTCTTATCCGTGCCTTGAATCTTCACGGTAGATCCCAGCTGGGCTGTATAGTCAGTTCCAGAGTTAGCAGCGAACTTCAGGCCCTTGCCTGTCAAATCCTCTGTCAAACCGGACTGCAAAGATTTCAGCTGTGCCACGTTGACGGCATCGGTCTCCTCTTTACCAGCGGCCAAGCCGTTAATCTGGCGGGTCACCTTGCCATCAGCGGTACCAATAGATACAGCCCCATTAGTTGCTTTCCAAGTGGCATTTGTTTCCTTTGAAGCCTGACCGGTTTTAGCATCATATCCTGCAACGGTGTTTCCAGCTACAGTTGCCTGGGAGCCACTGCCGATGGCCACGCCGCCTTCAGCGCTAACCTTTGCATTGTGGCCGATAATCACAGCATTAGAAACTTTTGTTTCATCATCAGCGGTATCAGAGGAACCGATGATGACGTTGTTATTCTGACCCGTCAGCTTATGGTTATCACCGAAGATGATGTTAGACTGATTCTTATCTACGCTTTCGCCGCTGACCTTGTTGTTCGAACCGATGATATAGTCGTGTTTACCGTTGGACAGTTCATTCTGGAAGCCGTCGATGAAGTTGTACTGCGTCGATGTCTTTTCTGTATAGGTACTGTCCTGACCGTTCACCTTGTTGCCCACGCCGGTGACTTGCGTCATGTAGGTTTTGTCAACGGAGTTGCCGCCGCCCATGACCATGACCTGGGCACCACTGTTCGGAACAGCTTTCTGTAAAGCCTCATCTAGCTTTTTAACATTCTTACTAAAAGCGGCCTGCATAATTTCAGATACATTCGTATCATCAATCTTCCGATAGGAATTGGTAACCGTGTTGCCTGCACCATAGATGATGGCTGCATTGGAGTCTTTAGTCATATTGACCTGGCCAATAATGCTGTTGGCTACGCCGCTGTGTTCTTTTGCAGCATCCGTATTCTGGTTAATGTTGAATGTACCATAAGACAGAGCCGTTGCACCGCGGAGATCACGACCAGCTGTTTTCGAATTGATGACGCCAGAATAGGAACCAGCTACCGTCGAAGCAATGCCGTCTGCATGAGTGACAAAACCTGCGGCAATGCTGCCCATACCTTGGGCACCATCATTGTTTTCATTCGTATAACCGTCAACCGTCAGCGGCGCGGTTTTAACCGAATAATACTTGATGTTATGGTTCGGCTTGTCCAGCGCATCTGCATTGGCTTTGACCTGGGCATCAAGGGCACTCAGGTTCTGTCCGGTGGTATTCTTTACATTAACGTAATTCGCAGAGCCAGTTGGCTTATCATAGTTATAGAGCGTCTTGCCTGTTACCAGCTGGTCGGAAGTAGATGCATCCGTAGCCTTGTCGGATGTACCTGTAGTGAACGTACCTGCACCAAGAGCCTGGCCCCAGGCGTCTTTATTAGCCTTCTGCTGTTCTGTTGTTGCTTTGGCTTCCGTGATGGTTTCTCCATCGTCACCAACGGTATAGGTCTTCAAATTACTGCCTATATTGGAGGCGTCCGACTTAGTATAAGGAGTCAGCTGTTCCATAACAACAGCATCATGGGCATCTCTGCCGTCAGCTGCTTTGACAAGGCGGTTGTAGTAGGCAGACTGATACGTCTTTTCTTCCGTTCCGATAGGAGCCTGAGTGTAATCGTTCCACGTACTGTCTGCATTGGCTAATTTATAGTATTCTTCGTCTGAAATTTCATTATGGTTAGCATCGTAATATTTAAGATCAACATCATAATCGTTATCGCCAGTTTTAATATATTCTACAGTAGCTTTCTGTTTCCATTTCTTGGCTACGGAAGCCACATCTCCTTTATCATGGCCGAAGGCGATGACTCCCGGAGCGTCTGCAGTGGACTGGTAGCCAACAGCTGTTGAGATTTTATCCAATACATAGGTTGCATACGGGTCATGGTCTTCCGTATATGTAAATCCAGACCAAGGCAATCCCTGATTTATTGCATCAAGATCGGCTTGCGTAGCCGTATGCCATTCCACACCACTATCCGTGACTACAGACTGGTAGCCAGCTGCCAATTCCGTAATTGCTTTCTCGCCTGTAGAGCCTCCTGCAATTCCAGTTGAAAATTTGGCATTTACATTAGATTTCAACCCACCTAAAGCAACTGAATCATTGCCATATGCCATATTATGCATACCACCAGCAGTATAAGCGGCATCACCATAACTGGTATTTTCAGCGCCACCAGCGGCTAAGCTCCACTCTCCTATTGCCATATTCTGGCTACCACCAACGGTAGTAGCCTTTTGTCCTTTGGCAACATTATTCTCTCCGCCCAAAGTAACAGCATGTATTCCCGATGCCGTATTCGTTATACCGCCTATGGCACTGGACCACTCTTCACTGGCTTCATTCTGATCACCGCCGAAAACTGATGCATACAAGCCAGATGCTGTATTCTGCTGTCCGCCGAATACACTGGATGCGGCTCCAGATGCTATATTTCATGCGCCACCGTTTATCACAGACTGACTTCCAGTTACCGTATTCTTATAGCCGCCAACGCTAACAGACCTTTGACCTGTAACTTCATTGGTATCACCGCCAACAATGACAGCATATTCTCCTGTCTGGGTTGCATCATTTGCAACCGTATCGATGAGGTTATTGAAGCCGCCGACAAGGACGGAATCCTTTCCGTATGCACCAGCTTTGACATCATCAGCTTCATTATGGAACAGTATAGATGCGGCACCGCCAAGAATCAGTGAATTTTCTCCGCCTGCTTCAAAGGTGACCTTTCCTTCGCCTTTCCAAGGATTTCCATAGTTCGTTCCCAAATTACGGTTCAGGCTGATGACATTTTTCGTTGTCGTTTCTGTGTCATCATTATTTTTTGTCGTGACATCAGCAACATTGATGCCCCAGCCGGCATTGACTTTCAAATCATTTTTAGCATTATTCAGCTGTTCCATGGCGACGACGTCATGGGCATCCTGGCCATCGGCGACTTTAACGAGGCGGTTGTAAGCAGCTTTATCATACGTTTTTTCTACAACTGTCGAGGTCTTACTGTAATCATTCCATGTACCATCAGAATTTTTCAAAGCATCGTATTCAGCTTTAGTGATTTCCTTATTGTTAGCATCATAATATTTTCCATTTTGTTTCGTCGCTTTTTGTAGCCAAGTTGTAGACGAATAATATGCATCTCCAGCATCATGACCAAACGCAATCGTGCCTGCTTTATCAGTTGTAGCCTGATAGCCAATAGCTGTGCCATTTTCGACAGTTACATTTGCACCATTGCCTGCTGCCAGTGCATAATCAGCATTTGTAGAGCCACCAGCAATGCCGACGGCAAAAGCTCCATTTACATTGCTCTGCAATCCGCCAACAGCTACGGAGGAAGCTCCAAGGGCACTATTCATGCTGCCACCAAAAACAGAAGCAGCTTCACCATAAGCTCTATTCATGCTGCCGCCATTCAGGGTTGCATGGGCTCCAAAGGCATCGTTATCAAATCCACCGAATACAGAGGATTCGTTGCCAAAGGCATCGTTAGCAGAACCACCAACTACCGTAGAATACTGTGCAGACGCTGTATTGGATAAGCCACCGACAACGACAGCCGCATCACCGCTTGCAGTATTATCGGCACCACCAACCGTGACAGAATCCTGGCCTAAAGCGCCATAATCTTTTTCAGTCATTTGTCCACCTTTGGTATCGTCTGGATTAACACGACCACCAATGACCAAAGCATTCTTATTTTCCTCAGCTTTCAGCACATCTTTATCTTTCGTATCTGCATCTCTGCCCAGATTGCGGTTCAGGCTGATGGTGTTCGTTTTTTAGCTGTATCGGGATCAATCTTAATGCCAAAACCGGCATCGTATACGCCGACCTTGGCAGATAAAGCCTGCAACTAACCGACCGTAGCGACATCTGTAGCAGCGGCACCGTCAGCGACATTTGAGATGCGGCGTTGGACATCTTTTTTACCTACGGATACATAGGACGTTGCAGTCTTTTTTGTTAAATAAGATTTCGCTTCGTCACTTTTATCGGCACTGAGATCGGTAGTTGCAATTGAGTTCGCACCAATGGCGACATTGCCTTTTTCCGCTTGAGCATTATAACCTAATGCAACGGAAGCGCCGTCTATCTCCGGTTTTTCCTTTATTCCATACGTATCATCACGTACTGTACCAGTAGTATTAAAGTGCCCTATTTCTTCTACAACATTGCTATTTTCCTTCGAATTAACAGCCTTTGCATTAGAGCCAATGGCAATAGAACCCCAGCCGGTTGCTTCGGACTGAAAACCGACAGAGGTTACATAGTTATCCTTGTCCCCTGTGGCCTTATTACTACCCCCATCATCATATCCGCTATGTTCACCGATGAATACACTGCCCCTTGACAGACCAGCATTGCGATTACCAATAGTAATAGTCTGCTGTCCTGCCTGTGCATACAAGCCAGCAGCGATGGACCCAGGTAACTTTGCACCGCCTCCCAGATAGTTAGGTAATTTTTCCCGTGAACGGTTATTAAAGGCATCCGTCCCCTTATATTGATATGTTTTCCACTCTTTACCTTTATCTTTTTCGTCTTCGTCATAATACCAATAGTAATCATTGGCTCCTATAAAATCGTTATTCCGTAAACTTTCAGTGCCGTCGGCTGCTGCCACTGGCATCCCTGCAAACGAAAAAGCGCCCAACGCCAGCAGCACAGCTGCGGTCAATGCTGTTTTATTTCTTGCCGTATGACTACCTGCCGTTTTGCAGTGACTTTTAGCCAGTTCCGAGACGACGACGTAGCAGTGTCTGGTTTTACTGTAAATAACCTTAAATATCTTATTCATGTGTTCACGCATCCTTTGCTTATAATGACTTCACCGTATATATCATATAAGAATTTTTTCGATGCACCTTCTTTCATTATTTTGCATTTTTATGTAAATAATATGTGCATTTTGTGACATCATTATAGCATTTATTTTTTTAAAAGGCTTTATTACGCGATTTATCTGTTATTTACAGCAGTCATTGCTCTTGTTTGTAATTATATTTTTATTTTTTATTTTGTAATTAGTTAATATATAGTATTAACATTATAGAAACAAAATATGACACAAAAATTTTTGTAAAAAAAAGAGCATTCCATGAAATCCCTTATCAAGGGTTTCATAAAATGCTCTTTTTTTGAATAACTGCGACTTTTTTACGGCTGCGGGATATGTTGGGCCAAATCTTTGGTCATTTCTATGTGTTCAAAGTATTTGTGGGTCTTCCACAGGAGCGCGCTGAAGGCGCTGAAGGTCAGGCGGAACCGGAAGTGTTTGAAGCTGATAGGGCCTTCAAACATGGGGACGCGGTCCAGGTCATACGGGTCGTCCCAGGGGAAGTCACGGCCTGTTTCTACGGTGAAGGCGTAGCGGTAGCCGGCTCCCCGCGTTTCTTCCATAACCATATCGTTATATTTGCCTTCCGGGAAGGCGATGAAGTGGCACGGTTTCCCTGTCATCTTTTCGATGATGTCTTTGGAATCCTGCAGTTCGTGACGCACGCCGGCCCGGTCAAAGCTGGTCAGGGGCTTATGGCTGATGGTGTGGGACCCGAATTCCATGCCGTCGGCGGACATTTCCTTGACCTGGTCCCAGGTCAGGTAGCCCGGCGTATTCATGAGGTTGATGATCAGGAATATGGTGCCGCGCATGTGGTATTTCTTCAGGATGGGATAGGCGTTTTCATAGTTGTCGACGTAGCCGTCATCAAAGGTGATGAGGACTGGCCGGTCGGGCAGGTCGCCTTCGCCGCGCATGTAGGCATCGAACTGTTCCAGCGTAATGGAATGGTAATCGTTGTCGTGCAGATATTTCATCTGTTCGTCAAAGTTAGCCGGCTTCATGGTCAGCACGGTGTTGAATTTATTATTGACCTGATGGTAGTTCAGGACCGGGACGCCTGTCAGGTGATAGTTCGTCGACCCGAAATACCAAAAAGCAAAGATACCGATAAGGAGGACCAGGACGGTGAGAATGACGCCGATGATCCACGAGCATATTTTCTTCAACATAAGACTTCCTTTATTTTGTTACGTTTTTCAGGGTCTTGATGAAATGGTTCTCAGTCAGCCATTTTTCATCGCCTTTTTCCAGGGCTTCTTTCAGCTCTTTGATACAGATATTTTCCATATGGATCGTTTCGATGGTCGTCGTCATGTATTTCGTTTCTTCATACATGTAATCATCCAGTTCCTGCTTGACCAGGACGTCTTTCAGTTCAAAGAGCAGGTCTTCCGATTCCTGCTGGATGGCCAGCAGTTCGGTCCAGTGGTTGTATTCTTCTTCGGTCAGGACGAACTCGCCGTACATGTCCGTGACCAGCTGTTCCTGGGAACAGAGGATCTGTTTGGCATAATCGACGCCCGTAGACCGGTCATAGACATGGAGCTCACGGTTTTCTCCATTGACACTAACGCGCATGGCGTAACACCTCCGCTTGAGTTTAATCAAAGTACATACATCCTCTATTATACAGGATTTTGAGGAGACGACAAGTGTTTTTTGACATAAAAAAGGACTTACCGTTATGCGGCAAGTCCTTTTTACGTTCGTCGTAGGTCGTTCATCGTTGGTCGTGAAGGGTCTAAAAATTACCTCCCTTTTCGATGAACGATGAACGACGAACGAAAAACTTTTAAAATAAAAGAACCGTGCATAATGGCCTAAGCCCTTATACACGGTTTCTTCCCTACAAGCTAATTATGCTTCTACAGGGTATACGCTAACTTTGCGGTTGTATTTACCAGCGCGTTCGAAAGCAACTTTACCTGCAGCCGTAGCGAACAACGTATCATCTTTGCCGATGCCTACGTTCGTGCCCGGATGGAAGTGCGTACCACGCTGGCGAACGATGATGTTGCCGGCTTTAACGATGACGCCGTCATGGCATTTTACACCAAGGCGTTTGGATTCGCTATCACGGCCGTTACGCGTGGAGCCTGTCCCTTTTTTATGAGCGAAAAGCTGTAAGTTGAAATTGAACATTCCGTCCACCTCCTGACGTCTATGAGTCGAGTACGACGTATTCTCCATACTGCCGTACAATTTGTTCCAAACCTGCTACCATAGTCCCTAAGATAATCTGTGAGGCTTCACAGGGCTTTGGGACCTGGACGGATAAGAAGCCATCGTTTACTTCATACGGTACGTCTTGCGAAGCATACTGCATGAGACCCAACAAGGCCGTCTGCGACAATGCCGATACGGCGGCACAGACGATATCGCTCCCGGCTTCGTCATAATCGGCATGGCCTTTTATGGTAAAACCCGTGTAGCGGTCTTTCTTATCGCGATGCATCGTAATGGTAATCATTAGCCTTCAATCTTTTCGATTGTAACTTTCGTGAACGGCTGACGATGGCCCTGACGACGACGGTAGTTGGATTTTGCTTTGTATTTGAAAACGAGGACTTTCTTTTCTTTGCCCTGAGCCAATACTTTTGCAGTTACTTTAGCACCTTCAACAACGGGAGTACCTACTTTAACATCACCGTCGTTAACGACTGCCAATACCTGGTCGAATACTACGTTGGAATCAACATCGGCATTCAGTTTTTCGACGAAAATGTTGTCGCCTTCCTGGACACGATACTGTTTTCCACCTGTTTTGATAATAGCGTACATGAGTGACACCTCCTCATCAATATACTCGCTGAATACGGCGTCCCTTGCGGGAACTTGTGAGCCTCTCCACGCGGCTTATCCATAGCCACTTATGCTACGACTTCCCTAATATACCATAAACGAGGAGTGATGTCAAGTTTTTAGTGGCTAGTGGCTAGTGGTTCGTGGGGCCTGGCGGCCCCGCAGGTCGCAGTTCGCAGGTCGCAGGCCGCCTCGGATTCAAATGCCGCTACGCGGCAACAGATTCAGAAGAACGACATCGCCTCGAGTGACCCTCGGCTCGTAGTCCGTAAACCCTCACCATTATACCAGCATGGGCTGTGATGAAATCTCCCTAGCGGGCTCGCCACGTGCGAGCCCCTACGCACAAGGCCATGGGCCGTGTATTTTTTGTGTCAGTAACCAGAGTTCTCATTCATCGCCTGTATGCGATATCGTAGGGGACGGCTAAAAGCCGTCCAGCCACGGCTGTCCGTTTTGGCAACCGTCCTGCGCCTTCCGTTGGTCGGCACCTGACGGGTCAAAAAGGCCGCAGTGAATCCTGTGCATAACTGGAGACACGACAGATAGCTCGTTGTCCGTGATGCATAAAAGCCTACCATTATACCAGCATGGGCTGTGATGAAATCTCCCTAGCGGGCTGCACAAGGCTCCCTTTATAGGGGAGCTGGCCGCCAAAGGCGGTCTGAGAGGTTAAAGGTCGTCCCCTACGCACAAGGCCATGGGCCGTGTATTTTTTTGCGGTCCGCAGGACCGCGGCGACCTGCCACCTGCGGCCGGCGAACTGCGTTCATTCCATGATTCCAAAAAAAAAGCGCTGTCCTTATGGACAACGCTTTTTTACTACAAACTCTGAACTACAAACTTTTCTCTTAATTCCCGTTATGGTTGAAGTAGTCGGCCAGGCCTTTGACGATGCTTTCGGCAAAGTTCTGCTGCTGGGCATCGGAGTTGAGGGCTTTTTCTTCGTTCGGGTTGGAGATGAAGCCCAATTCCAGCAAGGTTGCCGGCATGTTGGTGTGCAAGAGGACGTAGAAGTTGGCCGTCTTGACGCCGCGGTCGGCGAAGTTCGTCGCCTTCATGTTCTGAAGGTGGATGTAGTTGGCCAGACCGTAGTCATACGGGGTCTTACTGTTGTAATAGGCTGTGACGCCGCCTGCTGACGGGGAATCGAAGGAATCGATGTGGATGCAGACGAAGACGTCGGCTTTGGCTGCATTGGCGATATTGCAACGGGCCTGCAGTTCTTCGACAGCGCCATCATACGGTGCGTAGACATCGACGTCAGTCGTGCGGGTCATGATGACATTGGCACCGGCTGCACTGAGCAGGGATGCGACTTTCTTGGAAATGGCCAGGGTAATGTCCTTTTCCTTGGAATACGTTCCGACAGCGCCGGAGTCCGAACCGCCGTGGCCGGGGTCGATGGCAATGGTCTTGCCCTGGAGGCCCTTGGTCAGGCTGTAGGTCTTGCTGCTGCTATAGGCCGGGACATTGGTTGCCGGCTGCTTGGTAGACGACGGTTTCCAGCTCTGGGCTGGCTTGGTCGCCCCTTTGATACCGATATTGGTATCGCCCCAATGGCTCCACTGCTTGAGCTTGCCCGATTTATCGTTGATGTCGATGACGACACGGCTCGATACTTTACTGCCTGTTGCCCCGGGAAGGGTAAAGACTTTGACGTCATTCTTGGTGACGGCCCGCGGGACCTTGATGGTCACGTCCGTACTCGACGAGCGAGACGATAAGGTGACACGGGAAATGACGTTGCTGTTGGGCTTATAGCTCTTAGCCACATTCTTGCCAATCCCTGTGTTAGGCAAAGTGACGAAAACATACTCGCCGGAGTTATCGATGTATAGCTTGGGATTGGCCTTACCGCTGACATCGAGGACGGTCCGAACAAAAGGCGTGTTGGCATCTGTTCGCGTTGCCGTCCGCACATTGGTAATTTCCGGCTTAGCCGCTGCCTGGGCCGATACCATCGGTATCAGGAAGACGAGCAGCATAAACGGAAGGATCCACAATTTTTTCAACACAGTATCTTCTCCTTTACGATCCTAAACTGTTTCAACTTGTTCATTATACAACGATTCGGGCGGAATTGGCAATTATTTTCTGTAGGGGCGACCACGTAGGGCGCCCGTTCACGCAAATCCGGTTCACAAGTATTTCACATGTACCCGGCGGGCTCGCCACGCGCGAGCCCCTACAAAACATAATATAAAAAATTAGCAATCATTTTTATCTCGTGGCTCGTGGCTAGGGGTTAGTAGTTAGCGAAAAAGGACTGTTTCATGATGGCAGATACCCTCATGAAACAGTCCTTATAAAACAACCTCTCAGACCGCCTTCGGCGGCCAGCTCTCCTATGAGGCGAGCTTTTTTTAGAACAAGAAGTTGATTTCTACGTCGGTGAATTCGTCAGGGTCAGCGGCATTGCCGTGTTTGGTCTGAGTGCCAAAGGTCTGGGCTGCCGTGAGGATGACGTTCTTGGCCAGGGTGTAGTCGATGCCGACGCCCCAGGATTTGACGTTATCCAGGACGCTGTCATCGCGCCAGGAGTTGGTCGCACCACCGAGGAGCGCGCCCTTGTCGGAGTTGATGTATTCGACCCAGGCATCCCAGGAGCCGCGGGCATCGCTGTCAGCCGAGCCGTAGGTCAATTTGCCGATCCATACTTCCGGATCTTTCGTATCGCCTGCATCGAGGTAGCTGTTGTTGCTGTTGATTTTTTCATAGTTAGCCAGGGCGTTCCATTTGCCGAAGTTGAGGCTGGCATAAGCGCCCCAGAGGTCGTCAGCGTGGAAGCCGTCGCCATATTTTTCGCTGCCTTCGCCGCCAGCTACGGTGAAGTCATTGTAGTAGACGCCGACAGCCGAACCAGCTGCCCGGCCGCCGCCGAAGAAGCCTTCCAATTCGCCATAGCCTGTCTTGACACCGTCCATCGTAAGGTTACCATCGTCATCATAGGTACCTGCAATGTCACCGGCTTTGAATTTACCATAACCAGCCGTAGCTGCGAAGTGGTCGTTGGTGTATTTCAATTCAGCCCGGTCGAAGACGTCGCCATACTGGAAGCCGTAAGCGTTTTCACCGCCCAGGACGTACGTATCGGTACGGCCGACGCTGAGGTTCCAATGGTCGCCGCCGAAGTTGTAGTCGACTTTGGCATCGTCCGTGAAGATGTTGCCGTTATCGCTGGCAGCGCCGTTATCGGCGAAGTTGATGTCATCCGTGCTGATGCCGTAGGTTACGGTCGTGCGGTCATTGACCTTGGCATTGGCGCGGACGCGGACGCGGTAATCCCAGGAAGCGTCTTTCTTATAGCCCGTGCTGGTCTCGCTGCTGGTGTCCTGATGCTGGAAACGGATACGGGCATCACCGCTGAGTTTTACGTTGCCCACGCGGTTTTCCAGGGCACTGACACGGACGCCGAGGTTGTTCAGTTCGTCAGCATATTCATCAGCCAATTTGTTGATGAGGGCGCGCTGTTCAACGGACGCCTTGTCCATGTGAGCCATGGCTTTGGCGACCATTTCAGCGGCTTCGTAACGGGTGATGTTGCGTTCGCCCTGGAAATAAGAGCCGTCTACGCCCTGGATGATGCCGGCGTCAGCGAGTTCGACGACGGATTTATAAGCCCAGCTGTCGCTCGGTACGTCGACGAAGGGGTTGGCTGCAAAAGCGCAGGCTGCGCCGACAGCCATCATAGCGGCTAAGGATGTAACGATTTTCTTTTTCATCAATATGACCTTCTTTCTCTGTGTGAAAGCCTGGAAGCATGACACGATGAAAGCGTCCCCCTATCCGCTGCGGTCGAGTGTGCCTAGTTTCCTCTCGCATTACATAAAGGTTTTGCCCACATTGTCCCATTTATCACATGGCTTGTTCCAATGAGTACATAGTCATTATACATTTCATGATATTAATTGTCAATATCTTGTTTAGGAGCAAAAAAAAGAACCTGTCTTTTATACGACAGGTCCTTTTCTGTAGGGGCGCCACGTGGGGCGCCCGCTATGAAATATGTAGATTTCCTGACTAGTTTACTAAAAAAACATCCAAATCCCTAACGGGTCGCCCACGTGGCGACCCCTACGAAGGCGGCATGCGGGATTCTCACAACGGGCCGCCCTTTGGGACGGCCCCTACAAAGGCGCCCTTTAGGCCGCCTATTCTTCTGTTGTCGGGGGTTTATACTTCGGCGACATGGGGTTGGTCTGGGGCGTGAGGTTCTTCATGCGGCCCAGCTGGTCGCTCTTGTCGGAGAAGTAGGTGTGCAAGGTGAATTCGGCCATTTCCGACAGCGGTTCGTCGAGGAAGGCTTCGTAAAGTTCTTCGATTTCCGGGTTCTGCCAGCTGGCTTTGACGTCCGTATCGTCGTCGCTCTTGTACAGCGAAGCGATGCGGGCTTCCTGGACTTTCTTGACCTGCGGCAGTTTGACTTTCGGCTGGCCGCCGCCGCCGATGCAGCCACCGGGGCAGGCCATGACTTCGATGAAGGAATAATCTTCAAAGGAGTCGTTCTTGATGAGGTCGTCGATGAAGGCGCGGGCGTTGCCCAGGCCGCTGATGGCAGCGACGTGAAGGACGAAATGGCCGAAGATGACCGTTGCCTTCTTGACGCCCTGCAGGCCGCGGACCGGTTCAAAGGGGATGAAGTCCTTCGGTGCCGGACGACCCGTGAACATGTGGTAAGCCGTGCGGATAGCCGCTTCCATGACGCCGCCGGAGTTGCCGAAGATACGGCCGCCGCCGGAAGCTTCGCCAAAGGCCTTGTCGAACTGGCCGTCTTCGAGGTTGGCGAAATCAATGTTTTCGTCCTGGATCCACTGAGCCAGTTCACGTGTCGTAATGCAGATATCCGTATCGCGGATTTCCGGTTCATCCCAGAAGAGGCCGGCTGCGCTCAGTTCAGGACGGCGGATTTCTGCTTTCTTGGCCGTGCACGGTGTGACGCAGACATTGACGATCTTCTTGGGGTCGATGTTCTTCTGCTGGGCGAAATAGGTCTTGATGACCGGGCTGAGGATGCTGATAGGACTCTTGGTCGACGACAGATGCTGGAGCAGGTCGGGGTAGAAGGTTTCGGCAAATTCGACCCAGGCCGGGCAGCAGCTGGTGAACTGCGGGATAGGAATTTCTTCGGACTGCAGGCGGTGCAGGAGTTCCGTTGCTTCTTCCATGATGGTCAGGTCGGCGCCGAAATCGGTATCGAAGACATAGTCCGCACCGAGCGTACGCAGGGCAGCGACCATCTTCCCTTCGACAAAGGTACCGGGGTCCATGCCGAAGGCTTCGCCCAGGCCGACGCGGACAGCCGGAGCCGTCTGGAAGATGACGATCTTTTCAGGGTCTTTCAAGGCTGCCTTGACCTTGTCGACATCGTTGACTTCGACGATGGCACCAAAGGGGCAGGCAGACGAACACTGGCCGCAGTGAACGCAGATGGGCATGTCGCCTGTACTGGACAGGGAATAGTAGTCCAACACAGTCTGTGTGTCGGCACAAGCCCGGCGACATAAGGTGCAGTTCTTACACTTCGTCACATCAAATTGAACGGCACAGTTGTGTTCATCAATGGGAACACGACGGTCAATTTTTTCAAAACGGGAATGAAATTCAGGCATATGCAGATACTCCTTTTCGGTCAGAAATTCAGTAAGTTTGAAAATCAGTAACTATGTAACATTTTATCACAAACTTCATTACCTATAGGATAATACAAAGTGGCATGGATTTCCATTACTTTTGTGTAATTCATCTGCCTATTTTTCCATAATTTCTATGCTTTTTTGTAATATTCAAGAAAAATCGCCGTAATCTATGATTTTAAGTCTTCTAACTCACACCATCTTTCGGTCAGCGTATCGACTTTATCCTGCGTTTCCTTCTGCTCGGCCAGCAGGGATTCGACTTCTTCGTAATTGCTCCCGGCGGCGGCAATAGCCGCATTGAGGCCTTTGAGCATGGCTTCGTAGCGCGGCAGTTCTTCCGTGATGCGCCGCAATTCTTCTTCCTGCCGCGACGTCAGGCCGGCTTTTGCTTTGGTAGGCGTAATATTCGTTTTAGTAATAGAAGGTGAAACGGGCTTTTCACTTTTCTTTTCTTGGTGATGGCTGTATTTTTCTTCCAAGTATTCACTATAGTCACCGTAAAAGCGGTCCCATGTCCCCTTTTCTAATGTGAAAAGTTTATCAACCACCCGGTCCAGGAAGTAGCGGTCATGGGATACGACGAGGACGACGCCCTGGAAGGTATCGAGGTAGCGTTCGAGGACGGTCAGGGTCGGGATGTCCAGGTCATTCGTCGGTTCATCCAGGAGGAGGACGTTGGGCTGGTCCATGAGCAGGCGCAGCAGGTACAGGCGCCGCCGTTCGCCGCCGCTCAGCTTGGCAATGTAGGTATACTGCATTTCTTCAGTGAACAGGAACTGGTCCAGCAGGCGCGTCGCCGAAATGCGCTGGCCGAACTGGTTGGTCACGAAATGGCCGTGTTCCTGGACGTAGTCGATGACCCGCATGCCTTCGTCGAACTGGGGCAGCTGCTGGGTAAAGAAGCCGAAGCGCACGGTCTGGCCGATAGTGACCGTCCCTTCCGTTGGCGCCAGCTGGCCGGCCAGGACTTTGAGCAGTGTCGACTTGCCGACGCCGTTCTCGCCGATAATGCCGATGCGGTCGTGCTTGACGACGTGATAGGTCACGTGCTGGAACAAGGGATGGGCCGGGTCGTAGCCGAAGGCCATGTCGTCGATGTCGATGATGGTCTTGCCCAGGCGGACGGACGTGTCGAACATTTCCACTTCGCCGATGGGTTTGCCCGCTTCGATGGCGCAGAGCTGTTCATACCGTTCCTTACGGGCTTTCTGCTTCGTCGACCGGGCCTGGGCGCCGCGCTGGATCCAGGCCTTTTCACGGCGGATGAGGTTGCGCCGCTTGGCTTCGCTCGCTTCTTCCCGTTCGAGCCGGGCCTGGCGCTGTTCCAGGTACTGGCCGTAATTGCCGGTATAAGTATAGACGTGGCCCCGGTCGAGTTCGATCATGGAATCGGCAACGCAGTCCAGGAAATAGCGGTCATGCGTACTGAGCAGGATGGCGGCCTTGCTGTCGCGCAGGTATTCTTCGAGCCACATGATGGTCTTGTCGTCGAGGTGGTTGGTCGGTTCGTCCATGATGAGCAGGTCGCAGGGCATGATCAGGGCCCGGGCCAGTCCCAGGCGCTTGCGCTGGCCGCCGGACAATTCATCGACGGACTGGGAAAAATTGGAAATGCCCAACTTACTGAGAATGATCTTGGCATGAGCTTCCAGTTCCCACGCCTGCTGTTCGTCCATTTCGGCACTGAGGGCGACGACGGCTGCATCGTCATCGCGCTGGACCGCTTCTTCATAGCGCTGGAGGAGCTTCATGACCGGCAGGTCGCCGTCGAGGACGCTTTCCAGGACCGTATGGCCCGACACGAACTGCGGTTCCTGCGGCAGGTAATGGATGCGCGCCTTGGGATTGCGCCAGATCGTGCCGCTGTCGGTGTCGGTCAGGCCGGCAATGATTTTCAGGAGCGTCGTCTTGCCGGCGCCGTTGAGGCCGATGAGGCCCAGTTTCTGGCCGCCGTCGATGGCAAAGGTCACGTCGTCGAAGAGGACGCGCAGGCCATAGGATTTCTTTACATTTTCTACGGTTAATATATTCATTATATGCTTCATCACTTTCTTGGTGTATTTTCTTTTACCCTAGCACATCCACCGGGAATATGCAAGACAGTCCCCTCTTGCCAGGTCCCGCAAGGGGTGTACAATAAAAGTATAGCTTATTTTACCAAAAGGATGTGATGGATTGTGAAAGAAGTCAAAGAAAAGAAGAAACCGATTTTATTCTATTATATCGTCGCTTTGGCTGTCATTTTCATGTTCAACGCCATCGCCCGGCCTTATTATGATTCGAAGAGTGTCAAACAGGTCGATTACGGGACGTTCATGAACATGACGGAAGACGAAAAGATCGCCGACGTCCAAATCGAAGAGAACCAGATTCTCTTCAAGGACAAGGACGGCAATGAATACCGCACAGGCGTCGTCAACGACCCGCAGCTGACGGAACGGTTGCACAAGGCCAATGTCTCCTTCAATGAAGTCATCAAGGAAAAAGATTCGCCCTTTACGGACTTCCTCATCGCCTGGATTCTGCCGATCCTGATTTTCTTCGGCGTCGGCTACTATTTCAACCGCAAGCTCATGAACCGCGGCGGCGGCAATTCGCTCATGTTCGGCGCCAAGAACCAGGTCAAGGTCTACGTCCCGTCGGCCAACGGCATTCATTTCGATGACGTCGCCGGTGAAGACGAAGCCAAGGAAAACCTGTCGGAAATCGTCGATTTCCTCCATCATCCCGATAAATACGCCAAAATCGGGGCCAAGATGCCCAAAGGCGTCCTCCTCGTCGGCCCGCCGGGCACAGGCAAGACCATGCTGGCCAAGGCCGTCGCCGGTGAAGCCGGTGTGCCCTTCTTCCCCATTGCCGGGTCGGAATTCGTCGAAATGTTCGTCGGCATGGGCGCTTCCAAGGTCCGCGACCTCTTCCAGCAGGCCAAGCAGAAAGCGCCGTGCATCATCTTCATCGACGAAATCGATGCCATCGGCCAGAAACGCACGGGCAATGCCATGGGCAACAGCGAACGGGAACAGACGCTGAACCAGCTGCTGACGGAAATGGACGGTTTCAACGCCGATGACAACGTCGTCATCCTGGCCGCGACGAACCGGCCGGAATCGCTGGACCCGGCCCTGCTGCGGCCAGGCCGTTTCGACCGCCGCGTCCCTGTCGAACTGCCGGACCTGGCTGGCCGTGAAGCCATCCTCAAGGCCCACGCCAAGAAAGTCGCCCTCGGCGACGACGTCGACTTCCACACTATCGCCCGCATGGCCGCCGGGGCTTCCGGCGCCGAACTGGCCAATATCGTCAATGAAGCGGCCCTGCGCGCCGTCCGCGACCACCGCGACGCCGTCAGCCAGGCCGACCTGGAAGAAAGCATCGAAGTCGTCATCGCCGGTTACCAGAAGAAGAACGCCATCTTGTCGGACGACGAAAAAAAGACCGTCGCCTACCACGAAATCGGCCACGCCCTGGTCGCTGCCCTCCAGAGCCATTCGGCACCGGTCCAGAAAATCACCATCATCCCCCGCACGTCAGGCGCCCTGGGCTACACCATGCAGGTCGACCAGCAGGATAAATACATCCTGTCCCGGGAAGAACTGGAAAACAAGATTGCCACCCTCACCGGCGGCCGGGCTGCGGAAGAAGTCGTCTTCAACCAGGTCACGACAGGCGCTTCCAACGACATCGAACAGGCGACCAAGCTGGCCCGGGCCATGATCACCCGTTACGGCATGACCGACGAATTCGACATGGTCGCCATGGAAACAGTCACCAATAAATACCTCGGCGGCGATACGTCCCTGGCCTGCGCGCCGGAAACGCAGAAATACATCGACGCCAAAGTCGTCTCTGTCGTCAAGGAACAACACGCCAAGGCCAAGAAAATCCTCGAAGACCATCGCCCGGCCCTGGATGCCCTGGCCAAATACCTCTACGAAAAAGAAACGATTACCGGCAAAGAATTCATGGATATCCTGAGAGCGCAGACCGCAGGTCGTGACTAGTGGTTCGTGGTTCGTGGCTCGTGGTTCGTAGTTCGTGGCTCGTAGGGGCGCCACGTGGGGCGCCCGCCATGAATAGTGGCGAATACGCGGCTAGTGTCTCGTGACTCGTGGTTCGTGTCTCGTGACTCGTGGTTCGTGGCTCGTAGGGGCGCCACGTGGGGCGCCCGCCATGAATAATGGCGAATACGCGGCTAGTGTCTCGTGACTCGTGGCTCGTGGCTCGTGAAAGCCTCCCCTGATAGGCCCTTTTTGGCCCGTCAGGCGTTGACCGCAGGGAAACGCAGGACGGCTGCCAAAACGGAGAGCCGGGCTGGAGGTGGCCCGACGGGCCGGAGAGGTTGCCGGCTAACACTTCACTATATACAAGGTTTGGCAAATGTGCTAAAATTAGTTGTTATGTTGGTAAAAATTTTATAGAGTTAAGGGGTTATCATGGCAAACAAGTTTATCTCCGGCACATTGATCCTGACCTTGTCGGGCTTTGTCGTCAAAGCCATTGGCAGTATCAACTGGATCATCTTGTCCCGTATTCTCGGCGGTGAAGGCATCGGCATCTATCAGATGGCTTTCCCGATTTACCTGCTGGCACTCGATATTTCCAGTGCCGGGCTGCCGATTGCAATTTCCATCATTACAGCTGAAAAAGTAGCCAAACAGGACTATTTCGGCGCCCAGCGCATTTTCCACGTGTCCTTGTCCATGCTCTGTACGACGGCACTTTTTTTGAGTATCCTCATGTTCTTTGGTTCCAGCTTCCTCATCGATGAACACATCATCCGCGAAAGCCGGGCCTATTATTCGCTCATCGCCCTGGCACCGGCCATCTTCTTCACGACGATCATCGCCGGCTACCGCGGCTATCTGCAGGGCTGGCAGCAAATGACGCCGACAGCCATTTCCCAGATCGTTGAACAGCTGGTCCGCGTCGTCGTCATGCTCGGCTTCGCCGCGCTCCTCCTGCCGTACGGCCTCGATTATGCCGCCGGCGGTGCCAGTCTCGGCGCCGGCGCCGGTGGGTTTGCAGCCTGGCTGGTCCTGGTCTATTACTATTATAAGTTGAAGCGGACCCTCCCCGTCGACGGGCCGACATTCGAGCAGGAAAGCATCAAGCATATCCTCAAGCGCCTGGTCATCCTGGCTATCCCCATTTCCCTGTCGAGCATCATGCTCCCCGTCGTATCCAACCTGGACCTGCTCATCGTACCGCGGCGGCTGGAAGTAGCCGGTTATTCGACCCATCAGGCCACGGAGCTGTTCGGTTACCTGACGGGCATGTCCGTACCGCTCATCAACCTGGCAACGATCCTGACGGCAGCCATGGCCATGAGCCTGGTGCCGGCCATCAGCCACAGTTTCACCTTGAGGGAATACGATGAAATCCGCGAACGGACGGCGACGTCCATGCGCATCTCCTTCCTGGTCACCATTCCCTTCAGCGTCATCCTCTACGTCATGGCCGAACCGATTGTCACCTTCATCTACAACGCGCCGGCCGCTACGGATGCCACGCGGGCCGTGGCCATCGCCATCTGCTTCTTGGGCCTGCACCAGATTTCGACGGCTATCCTTCAGGGCCTGAAGAAACCGAAGATTCCGGTCATCAACATGGCTGTCGCCTGTATCGCCAAGGTCCTGTGCAACTGGTTCTTAGTCGCCATCCCGACCCTGGGCATCACCGGGGCTTCCTATGCGACAGTGGCCGACATCGGCGTCGCTGCCGTCCTCAACATGTTCTTCATTTACCGTAAAATCGGTTACGTCATCGACATCAAAGTCGTCATGAAAAACATCGTCTCTGCCGCCATCATGGGCGTGGCCATGTATTTCATGTACGCCTTCCTCTTACCTTACCTGGGACTCTTCCTGGACCTCTTCCTGACCTGCATCGTCGGGTCGGCCATCTACATCGGCTGCATGGTCCTCAACGGCGGTGTCACCAAAGAAGACGCAGCCAAAATGCCCCTTATCGGACGATTTTTCTAGAAAAAACGCGCTGTCTTTGCGACAGCGCGTTTTTTTAGCAGGTTTTAAATTTATTTTATACTGTAGGGGTCGCCACGTGGGCGCCCCTACAAATAAATATCAGTCCTTTCGATATTTCGCTACGAAGCGGGCCATGCGTTTCAGGGCTTCCTGGATGGTGTCCATGCTGGCGGCGTAGGAGATGCGGACGAAGCCTTCGCCCTGGTCGCCAAAGGCCGTGCCCGGGACGACGGCGACTTTTTCTTCCTGGACCAGTTTTTCGCAGAATTCTGCCGACGTCATGCCCGTGCAGCGGATGTCCGGGAAGATGTAGAAGGCGCCTTTCGGTTCAAAGACGGGCAGCCCCATGTCGCACAGGCCCTTGTAGATGACCTTGCGGCGGCGGTCGTATTCCTGACGCATGGCTTCGACGTCGTCGTCACATTCCTTGAGGGCCGTAATGCCGCCGACCTGAGCCGTCGTATTGGCACACATGATGGCGTACTGATGGAGCTTCAAAATCGGTGCCAGGCCTTCCCGCGGTGCGCAGACGTAGCCCAGGCGCATACCCGTCATAGCATAGGCCTTGGAAAAGCCGTTGAAGATGACCGTCCGTTCACGCATGCCCGGCAATTTGGCGAAGGACGTGAACTTGGCATCGCCGTACATGAGTTCACAATAGATTTCATCGGACAAGACGATGAGGTCGTGTTCTTCGGCAAATTTGGCAATAGGCATCAATTCTTCTGCCGACATGACTGTCCCCGTCGGGTTGTTCGGATAGCCGATGACGATGGCTTTCGTCTTCGGCGTGATGACCTTTTCCAAAGCTTCGACAGTCAGTTTAAAATCGTGTTCCGGATAGGTCGGTACGAAGACCGGCGTCCCGCCAGCCAGTTCGACAGACGCCGGATAGGCAACGTAAGCCGGGTCGGGGATGATGACTTCATCGCCCGGTTCGGTAATGGCCAGGAGGGCCATGGCCAGGCCTTCGGAAACGCCGACAGTGACCAGGATTTCATCTTTAGGATCATAATGGACACCATAGCGTTGTTCAAAATGATGGCTAATGGCTTCACGGAGCTCCATCATGCCTGAATTCCCGGTATAACTCGTTTCCTTGGCATCGAGGCTGGCTTTCATGGCTGCCAGTACCTTGTCCGGTGCGGCAAAATCCGGTTCGCCGATACTCAGGGACAAGACCCCTTTGACCTGGGCTGCAATATCGAAGAACTTGCGGATACCCGAGGGTTTGATGGCCTTAACGTTGGCCGCCGTTTTATCATTCCAATTCATAATAACACACCGCCTTTTTATGATTATTTTTGCATTTATGTATGCGCATATCTTATATACAGTATACCACTTGCAACAAAATCATGGAAGAGAAAAAAAAGGCTTGTCGCACAGCGACAAGCTTTTTTTCTTGTAGGGGCGCCCGTTCACGCAAAATCTGGTTTACAAGTATCCTACATATACCTGCGGGCTCGCCACGTGCGAGCCCCTACAGATAATGATAACGTTTTTTCGCCCCTCTACAGCGGTCCGTTTCAGCCTGACAGATGACTCTGGCGGGCCGCCCTTTGGGACGGCCCCTACGAACGGTTGGCGGCGAACTGCGGCCTGCGAACTGCCTATCCCTACGGTTTATCGAAGAGGTATTCTTCGCGGCCGACGACTTTGCCGTTCTTCATGTAGACGCGGGGGACGCGGCGCGAGATGTTGCACATGATTTCGTAGTTGATAGTGCCACAGACTGCGGCGATTTCTTCGATGGGGATGAAGCTGTCGCCCTGACGGCCGAAGAGGACGACTTCGTCACCGGCGTGGACGTTGGCTTCGCCGCTGACGTCGATCATGCACTGGTCCATGCAGATGGCGCCGACCTGAGGGACGCGGTGGCCATGGTAGAGGACGTCGACTTTCCCCGACAGGATGCGCGAATAACCATCGGCATAGCCGACGGGCAGGGTCGCGATTTTCCGGCGCGACGGAGCCTTATAATGGCGGCCATAGCTGACGGTCGCACCGGCGTCGATGAGCTTGACATGGGCGATGCAGCAGCGCAGGGACATGACGGGCCTCAGGTCATAAGGCTTGATGTCGATTTCCGGCGACGGTTCACAGCCGTACATGATGATGCCCGGCCGGACCATGTCGCAGTAGTATTCGGGCAGTTCCAGGACGGCCGCACTGTTGCAGCAATGGCGCAGGGCGATGTGGATGCCTTCTTCTTCCATGCGCTTGCACATCCAGCGGAAATGGCCGTACTGTTCGCGCGTGAACGTCTTGTCTTTCATGTCGGAAACGGCAAAATGGGTGAACATGCCGCGGATTTCGATATTCGGCAGGGCTGCGATGGTCTTGATTTCCGAGACGCTGAATTCATTGACCTGGAAGCCGACGCGGCTCATGCCCGTATCGACGGCGATATGGACGCGCAGGGTCTTGCCCAGGCGCCGGGCTTCCTGGGAGAAGAATTCGGCGTTCTTCAAGTTGAAGACAGCCGGTTCGATGTCATACGTCAGGAGTTCTTCTGTCCGCCGGGCGTCGGTATGGCCGAGGATGAAGATTTCGTTGTCGATATGCGCATAGCGGCGGAGCTCGACGGCTTCGTCCAGGCTGGACACGGCAAAGCAGTCGGCGCCGTTTTCGGCAAAGGTCTTGGCCAGTTCGACACTGCCGTGGCCGTAGGCATTGGCCTTGACGACGGCGGCGATCTTGACATCCGGCCCGACGTGCTTGCGTATCTGGCGCATATTATGAGCCGCTGCGTCGAGGTCGATCTGGGCCCAGACGGCACGGCGTGTAAAATTCATGGTACTTTCATATGCATTCATCATTATCTCGCCTTCCCATTTGGAATGTTACTATATTTCATAATCATAGCACAGCCCTTATAGGCCGTCAATCAATCGGCACAGGCCGTCCATGACATTTTCTTCCCAAATATAATTGTGGCTGAAGCGGCCGGCACTGCGCGGGTCGTCATCTTCGGCCAGGGCCTCGCCATTCATGACGTAGGCAAAGCCGCTGCCCGTCCCGAGCCGGACGAAGAGGCCCGACAAGAGGCCAAAGGCCTGGCCCGTGTGGCCCCATAAATCGACGGCCTTCGTGCGGCAACAGCGGGCCGGCCCCGTGCCGTCGACGAAGAATTCGCCCAGGCCATAGGTGAGCAGGGTCTGACCACACGTATCGCCATTGTGGCCATCATAGACCCACTGAGGGCTGAACATGGCCTGCAGCGACGACGGCGCCAAGACCTGCCGGTCCTGATAGCGGCCGCCCTGAATCATCATGGCCAGGACGTGGCCCAGTTCCTCCAAGGACAGGCGCAGGCCGCCTTGCGGTGAAAAGATCGTCGCATTGGTCCCAGGCCGGTACGCGGCCAGGTCATAGGTCTGGCAGACGTCCTGGGCATAGGGATTCTGCAAGGCCAGGGCTTCGCGCTCCGGCTGGACGCCGCCAAAATCGTCGATAGTCCCCTGCCAGGGGCCCTGTTCATCCCAGCGGCCCTGGCTATCCCGTTTGATATAGACCGTCCCCAATTTGGCGAATTCAGCCGCTTCCAGATTGCCCGGCACATAGTCGGCCCGGCAGTCCAGGGCGGCCAGGATATGCGCTTTCTGATACCTATCGAAGCGCTGGCCTGTCACGGCTTCGATGACCGTCCCCAAGAGGCCGTAATTGAGGTTACAATAAGTAAAATAACCCCCCGGTGCCTGCCCGGCCGGGGCAAAATGGGCGCCGTCTTCCCAATAGGGACTACCTGGCGTAAAGAAGGCCTGGACACGGACCGACGGCGGAATACTGTATACCCTGCCGTCGCGCAGGCCCGACGTATGCGAAGCCAGCATACGAAGCGTAATGGGCACGTCGGGGTAAGACGGATGACGCAGGCGAAAGCCCAGGTACTGGCTGACATCGTCGTCCAGGGACAGCTTCCCCGCTTCGGCGAGCTCCATGAGGGTAAAGACCGTGAACATCTTGGAGACAGATGCCATGCGGAAACGGCTGTCCACCGTCATCGGCCAGGACCGCTCCCCGTCCACGCGGCGGACGCCGGCGGCAAAACGGTAAACCTCGTGCCCATCGGCATAGGCCAGGACGGCCAGACCGGGCACGCCGGTCCCCGTGTCACCAATAAGAGAGGCAAAATAAGCATCCCAGTCAGTTCGATTCATAATGGCTCCTTTCAGGTGTGGAAAAGGCGCTGTCCATGAAGACAGCGCCTTTTAGTGGTTAGTGGTTAGTGGTTAGTGGCTAGTGCGTAGGGCCTCCTAAAGCCTTTCCAGCCCGTCAGGTGCCGACCAACGGAAGGCACAAGACGGTTGCTGGAACGGACAGCAGAGGCTGGGCGGCCCGGCTCTCCTGTTAGGAGAGCTGTCAGCACAGCTGACTGAGAGGTCAACCTCTCCGGCCCTCCGGGCCACCTCCCCTATTAGGGGAAGCTTTCACGAAACACGAACTACAAACTTTTCTTACCCCTTATAATTTTCCGGATAGATGGTGATATCGTAGTGGTTCTTGTCCCATTCGTGGGTAATTTGATGCTTGTACGGCGACAGGGCGTTGATGAGGACGTCATAAGCCTTGGTGCCCTGATAGATGCCGTCGTCGGAGATATCGACTTTATAGCCATTTTCATGGGAATAGATGCCGCTGGCATGGTAGCCGCTTTCCGCACCGCCGGTGATGACGAAGGAAATGCCGGCCTGACGGGCTTCGGTATTCAGATGATCCAGGAAAGCGATGGTCGAGCTCTGGAAATGAGCCGTATCGGTCGTCCAGTTGCTGTCCCACGGCGTATCCATACCTTCCGTGCTGCTCCATTTGCGCAGGTTGCTCTTGCCGAAATCACGGCGGTATGCGTAGGCATCGGCAATAGCCGCATCATAGGAGTCGTGCTGATACTGGTATTGGTATTGGTCTTCATATTTCTGACGGTTCCAGGCCGTAACCGGTGTCGCCATGTGCTGCGATTCAGCATAATGGTACTTGACCGTATCCGGCGTAATCGTACCGGGATTATCAATATTGGCAAAAGCCGAGGCCGGAATCAGGGCATGGACGCGATCCCGAAGGCGGTCACCGATTTTGTCAGAATTATTCGTTGTGGTAGTGTTCGTTTTCTTCTTGGCTTTGTCTTGTTCCTGGACCTGTGCCATAACGGCAACGGCCGGAGATACCGTTTCCGATTCCTTGACCTGTGCTGCCGAAGCAGTGACAGTTCCCATAAGACAGCAAAGAAACAGGATTGCGATGATAGACTTCTTCATTGAATTCCCCCTTAAAATACTGAAATTATGTGTATGACATTCGGTTATTTTCACGAACAGCGTTTCAATTATAACATATTCAGGGGAATTTGAAAAGTCCTGCTACGAACCCAGGAGCTGACGCTGTTCCATTTCCTGGGCTGCCGCCTCATCCTGGTCGGCCTTCTTCGTGTCGCCTAATTTGCGCCAGACCTGGCTGCGCAGCTTGTAGCCATCTTCATAGGGCTTGACGGCCAAAGCCTGTGTCAAATACTGTACGGCCCGCGGATAATCGCCCTGGTCCATGGCCAGCTGGCCCAGGCTGTCGTAGACGGCCAATTTATCGCTGTCATCCGTGGCCAGGCGGACCGATTGGTCATAGTCTTTTTTAGCCAAATCGAAACGCTTCAAATGGCGGTAACATTCGCCGCGGTTATTGTAATCCATAGCCGTTTCATTCAAAGCCAGGGCTTTCGTCAAGTCGGCAATGGCCAACTCGTCCTGGCCCGTCTGGGCGTAGACCAGGCCCCGTTCGGAATAGACCCGGCTGTCGTCGGGATGGCGTTTCACCGCTTCATTGAGCAGGGCCAGGGCCTGGTCGTATAGTCCGGCTTCTTCGGCGACGGAACCGGCCAGGAAGTAATCGCCGCGGTGCATGAATTCATACATGACGCCGATACGGCGGCTCAGGTCGGCCATTTTCTTGTCGCCCTTCTTATCATAGATCAGGCTTTCGAGGATATAGTTCTGAGGAAAGGCCGGAGCCAGCTTTTCCCCCTGTTTGACGTCATCCAGGGCCTTGTCATACGATTCGATGGCCGTATAGGCCCGGGCCCGGTTGAAATACATCAGTCCCTGCAAAGGATTGCCCTTTTGGCTCAAGGCCAGGGCCTTCGTATAGTCGTTGACGGCCAGCGGGTATTCTTTGCGCTGTTCGTAAATGGCGCCGCGGTTGAAATAATGGAAGGCCGTGCCCGGTTCCAGGGAAACGGCTTTATCGCAATCGGCCAGGGCTTCGTCATTCCGTCCGAGGAGGCTGTAAATCGTGCTGCGGCGGTCGTAAGCATCGGCATCATCGGGATGTTCTGCAATCTGGCCGTTGACGATCTGAAGGGCTTTCTCATAATCCTTGGCGCGGACAGCCTGCAAGAGTTCACTTTCCCCGTGGGTCTGCAAAGCAAGGGCCCCTTGACCATCGCCTTTCGCCAGGGTCACATCGTCCGCCAGGGACAGGCAGGGAACGGCCAAAAAGCAGGAAACCAGCCCGGCGAATATGCACTGTTTCAATCGGTTCATAAGAATCCCCCTATCTCTCGAATTTTGCTTTACCTTATAAGATTCGACATAGCCCCGCCAAATTCCTGCCAAAAGACAAAAAGTAATATGGTATAATGAAGAAAAAAAACGAATGAGGTGAGCAATTTGTTTGAAAAAGAATATGAAGCGTCAGCCCATGGCGCCGCTGCCAAGGTCCGCTTCCTGGAGGAAAATCCCCTGGGCTATGTTATGGTGTCCCTCCTGGGCGGCGCTTATCTCGGCTTCGGCGTCCTTCTGACCTATGCCATCGAAAGCTACCTCGGACCGCAGCCATCGGTCCATATCATCATGGGCCTTTCTTTCGGCGTCGCCCTCAGCCTGGTCATCATAGCCGGCGCGGAAATGTTCACCGGTGACGCCTTCATCCTCTATAACGGCCTGCGGCGCAAGACCGTGACCGCCGGAGACGTCGTGAAGCTCCTGGTCGTCTGTTATCTCGGCAACTGGCTCGGCGCCCTCATCCTGTCGGTCATCTTCTATGGCACAGGCCTCGATACGGGAGCCATGGCCCAGGCCCTGACGGAAGCTGCCGCCTTGCGGATGAACCTGCCGCCGCTGGAAATCTTTTGCCGTGGCATCCTCTGCAACGTCCTCGTCTGCCTGGCCGTATGGTGCAGTTTCCGCTGTCACTCGGAAAGTGCCAAACTAATCATGATTTTTTGGTGTCTCTACGTCTTCTACACCCTTGGCTTCGGCCATTGCATCGCCAACATGACCCTCATGGACCTGGCCCTGATGGCCCCTTATCCGGATACCATCAACATGGCTCATTATTTCTACAACTTATGCTGCGTCACGGCCGGCAACGTAGCCGGTGCCATCTTCTTCGTATCCATCCCCTATGGCCTCGCGTCGCGGCACCGGGCGTAAGAGGCCGTTTTTATAATTATGCCAGCCTCGTCCCCCTCCCCAATCGCCAGTGCGTCATCTCATCCGTCAAAACATTGCCGCTTTTCCCATTCAATGCTAAAATGGAAGAAATACAACCCATAAAGGAGGCCTCATAAAAATGTTTAAGTATACAGAACCTCAAAAACGGCTCATAACCCTGGCCCTGGCCGGGCTGGTATGGATAGGAGGCAATGCCATGGCGATGAATGTAGATGTCGACTCGGCTACGAAAGATATGCCGGGAAAAGTAGAAAGCACGGTGTTATCCGTTCCGGTAAAGACGCCGATAATCAATCAGATTTCCGACGTCGTATACGAACAGGTCCCGATGCGGGGCTACCCTAACGTAGCCATGAAAATGGACATCCTGCAGCCGAAATCGGACACGAACCAGCCTGCCATCGTTTACGTCACGGGCGGCGGCTTCATCAATGCCAATAAGGACAACGGCATACAACTCCGCATGCACCTGGCAGAAGCCGGCTACGTCGTCGCTTCCATCCAGTACCGCGTGGCACCTACGGCCCGCTTCCCGGAACCCCTGGAAGATGTGAAGGCCTCTATCCGCTATTTGAAGGCCCATGCAGACCAATTCGGCATCGACCCGGAACGAATCGGCATCATCGGTGGCAGTGCTGGCGGCTACCTCACGGCTATGGCCGCGACGACCAGCGGCACGACGACTTTTGACAAAGGCGATAATCTCCAGGTCGGGAGCGACGTAAAAGCAGCCGTAGACCTCTATGGCCTCTCTGACCTCACCCGCATCGGCGACGACTACAGTGAATCCGTGAAAAAAGCCCACCAGTCGCCTGGCGCCACGGAAGCCCTTTGGGTGAACGGCTCTGCCGTATTCGGCGGCCAGGACGGCGGCATCCTGGCCAATCCGGAAGGTGCCAAAAAGGCCAACCCCATCACTTACATTTCCAAAACCAGTGCGCCTATGTTGCTCATGCACGGCACGAAGGATACCGTCGTCTCCCCGAGCCAGACGGACCTGCTCTTCCAGGCCCTCCAGAAACATAACATCCCCTCGAAACGCTACCTGGTAGAAGGAGCAGCCCACGGCGGCGTCTACTGGAACCAAAAAGAAGTTCTCGACATCATCACCGCTTTCTTCGACTCGTATTTGAAAAACTAAACAAATTTCTAAAAAAAATCACCTGTCCCAAAGATGTTGATCAATCCTTGAGGCAGGTGATTTTCCTTATATTCAGAATATTCAGACCTGTTCGGCGTATTCCGGGAAGGCGATGGAGTTTTCCTTGAAGATGTGGATGAAGATGTCGTCAAAGAGCTGCTCCATGACAACATACGTCTGGCGGAAGGTCGGGCAAGCATCTTCTGGCGGCGTGAAGTTATCCGTCAGGGCCTGGATTTCTTTGATGACGTCGCCGGCGCCGGTGTGTTCTGCTTCCAAATCCTGGATAAGTGCCAGCGTCTGGCTGTCCGGATGCGGATGCTGGCGCATCAGCGGGAAGACGAGCTGTTCTTCCTTGGCGAAATGCTCTTCCAGTTCTGCCTTCAGGCCGGCATAAAGATGGTGAAGGCGCGTGAGCATTTTACCATGATGCGGATAATGGACGATGAGAATCTTGTTGAGAAGTTCTTCCGTTTCAGCCATGAGTCTGCGATCTGTAACGTGATGCGTCGCTTCCAGGTCGTCAAGCATTTCCGTGACTGCAAGCGTTTTGAACGCTTCAATATCGCCATGTACGTCCCGCTGCGCAGCCTTTCTTTCTGCGGCTTGATTGAGTTCGTCCAGGAATTTATCTACGTCCAGGCCCTTTTCGCGGACAGCCGTAGCGATGGGGTCATGGCCGCCGCAGCAGTAATCGAGATGCAGTCCATTCAGGAATCCAATCGTATTCGGATAAGCTTTTACAACGTCAGCTAACGTCATGTCTTTGGTAATCATAGTATCGCTTCCTTTTCTCGTATGAATCTATTTTTATGAGTCAGTTTCTCAAGACATCTTGAGTATATCAGATACTGCCGGAGTCATCCGTAGCATTTGCAACGTAAAAAAAAATTCTCATACCTCGTCTACCCGGCCTCAAAACGGGGCGGCGAACTCTATTGCCACATAGAAAAAGGCCGCATCACCCTGGCTGGCGATGCGGCACGCTATGCAGAATCGGATTTGAAGATTTGAAACGGCAGTAGCTCTTTCACGACCAGATATTTCAGCCGTCTTTTATTTCCTTTATAAATGAAATCAGCTTCGTCGAAATATATCGGTATTTCACTCCACGCACCCGTGAAGGGTTCTATCTGATCAGGTTCCTGGTTCCTCTACTGTATTTC